>Ga0068855_100000057_pt1 | contig 134898 bp, 100 predicted proteins | sample KBSCornC52_FD_66592 | JGI IMG/M metagenome (GOLD analysis project Ga0068855, IMG submission 66592) | Corn rhizosphere microbial communities from Kellogg Biological Station, Michigan, USA - KBS Corn C5-2 | ecosystem: Host-associated > Plants > Roots > Rhizosphere > Soil ...
AAGTTATTATTTATTATCTTTAAAAAACTAAGCGGGTCTACTGTCCGGGAAAATCAGCACACCTCATCCCGCGTGTTTTTGTTGATATAAGAGAGACGCGATGCATCGCGTCTCTACGGACATTTTATACCAATGGGAGACGCAAAATATTGCGTCTCTACGGGTATTAATCAATCACCAGCGTTTCAATTGAATGCGCAGGGCTGTTGGTTTTGACAGCTTTGCCCTTTATCCATAACGAATATTCAATATCCTTATCGGTTTTGTTCATTACCACAACGGCAATCTTGCCATCGGTGTTAACATAGGCAGTGCTCAGCAGCATATCGCGGCTGGGGGCGCTTACAATGCGTTTTGCCCCCGGACGGATATATTTCGAAAAATGCCCGATGTAGTAATAGGAATTGGTATACATCAGGTTACCGGTTTTTGTGTCGGCATGTATAGGTGCAAAACAAAAGTTACCCACGTGGTTAGGGCCGCCCTTTTCGTCGAGCAGAACGTTCCAGTCGGTCCATCCTACCGTTCCGGCATTAAAATCATTAATCATGGATGTTCCGTATTTTTCGCCCAGGCCCCAATCATTTATCTTGTTGAGGTCGAATCTTTCGGCGCAACCTTCTGTAAAGATCAGGGGTTTATCAGGGAAGGCGTCGGCAACCAGTTTTTCGTTTCCAAAGTTCATGCCGGCGCCGGTCCATGTTTCGTACCAGTGATAACCTATACCCCAAACGTATTTGGCGGCATTAGGGTCCTCTAAAATGGTGCTGGCGCGTTGATACATCAAATCGCGGTTATGGTCCCAGGCTATCAGGTGCTTTCCGCCCATGCCTGCTTTGGCTAATGTTGGGCCCAAAAAGTTCTTGATAAAGTCGCGTTCGTCTTCTGCAGTGTACAGGCACGACTCCCATGTTTGGGTGGCCATCGGCTCGTTTTGTACCGATAGGCCCCAGATAGGGATACCCAATTTTTCGTAGGTTTTAATAAACTTCACATAAAAGTTGGCCCAGGGCTGGTCGAATTTGGCCAGCAGTTTACCGCCATGCAATACATCGTTGTTGGATTTCATCCATCCCGGCGGGCTCCAGGGTGTAGCAAAAACGGTCAGTTTACCGCCTGCAGCCGCCATTGCCGCCTTGATAAACGGCACACGGTATTTCAAATCGTGGCTAACATCAAACGATTTTAACGACACATCGCCCTCTTTGATATAGCCATAGCTATCGCTCGAGAAATCACAGCTCTGGATATGGGTTCGCCCCAGGGTGTAGCCAATACCGGCAGTTTTATCATAATAGGCAGTCAGCAATTCCTTTTGCTTGTCCTTCGGCAGCTTGTAAAAAGTTTCGGCCGAGGCATCAGTTAGTGCGCCGCCAATGCCCAGCATGGTTTGAAACGTTTTTGAAGGATCAACAAATACTGCAACTTCTGTTTCAACCGGTTGCGGACTATTGGTAAAGTGCAACACCTGGGCCTGCTGGGTCATCCTGTCGTTGGTACTTTTGGCAGTAAGGTAAACTGTCACCTTTTTATTGGCGGCCGAATAAGCTGCCCGTGCCTTTTTTTGTGCATGGCACAGGTTTACCATTAATAAAGCCCCTGCAGCAAAAACAGCGGTCTTTAATAAGAATTTTCTTTTCATGAGTTTATTTGAGATATAATAGTTGATTGCAGGACTTATAATACCCAAATCTATTAAAATTTGTTGGAAGGTTGGAAGGTTGAAAGGTTGTAAAATTGCAGAAAAGAATGTTGCAAAAGTTGCAGTTTGATAACTACAGACGGGTGGCTCAGCGAATCGACTTAAAAAATTAAGTTCTGCTGTCCATTATCGAACGGACAGCAGAACAATTGCTTTTTTTAATAATACGTTATTTTCCCGGTGGCCAGATCATACATACCACCAATGATCTTTAGTTTTTTAATTTTTTCCAAAGAGTCTAATATTTTACTGTCTGTCCGGATCTTCTTTATCGTAAATTGAATATTCTTCACAGCCACGTCATGCACAAACTGTTTATTTTTTGAGTTCCGTTTGCCGGTGGTCTGGGTCGAGTCAACTGCGGCCTGCAGGTTGGCCAGCATTGCCGTGATATTACCCAGCTTCACCGTGTCGATGGCTGATTTTATGGCCCCGCAATTCTCGTGGCCCAGCACCAGGATCACTTTCGAGCCGCTCACTTCGCAGGCATATTCAAGACTGCCCAATATATCAGTATTGGCAAAATTACCGGCAACGCGCGCCACAAATAAATCGCCGATACCGCGGTCAAACACCGACTCAACGGTTACCCTGGAATCAAGGCACGATAGCACTGCCGCCATGGGGTATTGTCCGCTGTCGGAAGTGATACGCATCCGCATGCTGTCGTTTTTGGGTGTAAGGTTAAAGCTGGAGAAATTTATGTTCCCGCTTTTTAGGATCGAGATGACGGAATCGGCACTTAGTTTTTCCTGGATGGCTTTGGTCATCACCCAGTCGGCTGAACCGGATCCGTCTCCTGCATGATTTTTTGAACTATTGCTGCAGGAAAATAATACAACTGCGATGCATAATAAAAAAAGGATTCTCATGATTTTAGGTTTAATAGGTTTTTAAATTGATGCAAGTTAAACATAGGGGCAATCATTTCAAACCAAAAAACAAAGTTTTTACTCAAAAACTGTTGATAACAAGTGTGTTAAGTTCTATTGTACCAAAACCGTACACCCACCGTTCGGAATTGTGACAGGACATGCACATTGTCGCCACCTTACTATATTGTAAATCAATACGTTACAATAAAGGCACGAATGTTACGCCAGTAGTTAGACTTGAGATTTGAGAATTCGAAATGAGTTTTCATCTCACGTCTCAGATCTCACGTCTCATATCTAAAAACCATGATAAAAAACTATTTCAAAATTGCCTGGAGGCAACTGAATAAGCAAAAAATGTATGCAGCTATTAAAATTGGCGGCTTCGCATTTGGCATTGCTGCCTGTTTGCTAATTGGTTTATATATACGCAACGAAGTAAGTTACGATAAATCGTACCCGGATGCCGACCGCATTTACCGGCTCGTTGAGGCTTATAACAATAAAGGTACTTTAGAAAAAGGCATCGACTGGCCCGCGCCTATGGGCCCGGTGCTTAAAAAGGACTTCCCCGAGATTGAACTATCGGGCCGGATAATGGATAATAGCCTGATGGGCGCCGGGACGGCCGAAATGAGGCGTGCCGACCAGCAGGAAAACGCCTTTGAAGATCATATTGTCTATGCCGATCAGCAGTTCCTGGATATATTTAAACTGCCAATGGTTTATGGCGACAGGGCGCACGCCCTCACAAGCCCGCTTACCATGGTTATCTCCCGAAAAAAAGCGGATAAATATTTCCCCGGGCAAAACCCTGTGGGTAAGGTCATGTACCTTAATAACGATAAAACAAAACCCAATACTATAGGCGGCGTAATGGAGAATTTCCCCCAGACATCGCATTTTAACTATGATTTTTTATTGACCCTTAAGGGCATGGAGTTTGGCAAAGGCGAGCAAACCAATTGGAACGATTATAATTACCCCGATTATGTTTTAGTTAAAAAAGGCGCCAACATTGCCGAATTAAATAAAAAAATCACCCGAAACACCATCAAAACCTATTTTTTGCCGCTGATGGAGCGTGAAGGGATGAAAGACGCCGAAAAAGAAGTAGCAAAGGTTCAGTTTTATCTTCAGCCGGTTACCGATATCAATTTATATTCGTACGATATCCAGGATGGTATGCCACAGGGTGATATCCGCTTCATAAGATTGTTTGCTGCCGTAGCTGGTTTTATCCTCATTATTGCCTGCATCAATTTCGTCAATCTTTCAACCGCAAAATCGGCCAACAGGGCAAAAGAGGTTGGTTTACGTAAAGTAGTAGGCTCCTACCGCAGCGGCCTTATTAACCAATTCCTTACCGAATCATTATTGTATAGCTTTCTCTCGTTTGCCGTAGGCCTGGTACTGGCCTGGGTGCTTTTGCCTTATTTTAATACACTGTCGTCCAAATCCCTTACTATCCCCTGGGGCGAGTGGTGGCTGGCTCCAACGCTGCTGGTTTCGGCATTTGTAATAGGCGTAGCTGCAGGCCTATATCCCGCCTTTTACCTGTCGGGCTTTAAGCCGGTGCAGGTGCTTAAAGGTACATTGGCCACCGGAAGTAAAAGTTCCATTTTGAGGAACAGCCTGGTGGTTTTCCAGTTTACCGCCTCTATCATTCTTATCATCAGCACATTTGTGATTTATAGCCAGATGAAATACATCCTCAACAAAAAGGTTGGGTTTGATAAAGACCAGGTGGTTATTGTACAAGGCACCAATACGCTGGGCGATAAAAATGTAAAAAGCTTTAAAAACGAATTGATGAAACTGGCATCGGTAAAAAGCGTCTCTATCAGCGATTACCTGCCTATTGAAGCCGGCACAAAGCGCAACGGTAATATGTTTTTTAATGAAGGCCGCACAAAGCTTGATGCCGGTGTAAGCGGGCAGATGTGGATAGTTGATGATACCTACCTGCAAACGCTGGGCATGAAACTGGTTGAAGGAAGGAATTTTTCGTACAATATGACCAATGACACAGTTTGGAATGGTTCAGTCATTATCAACCAAACCATGGCCAAAAAACTTAACCTTGAAAACCCTATCGGAAAAAGAATTACCAATGGCTCTATTTTTACCGTGGTTGGCGTGGTAAAGGATTTTAATTTCGAAAATATGCATAACCCGGTAGGGCCGCTGGTAATGCACCTGGGGTTAAGCCCATCGTTAGTATCGGTAAAAATTAAAGGTACCGATGTAAAAAACACCCTCGCTTCAATCACCAACACATGGAAAGCATTTTCACCAAATCAACCCATCCGCTATAGTTTTATGGACGAAAGCTTTGCCAGTATGTATGCTGATGTGCAACGCATAGGCCACATATTTACCACGTTTGCAGTACTGGCTATCATTATTGCCTGTTTGGGCTTGTTCGCCCTTTCGGCCTTTATGGCCGAGCAGCGCAGCCGCGAAATAGGCATCCGCAAGGTGCTGGGTGCAACCGTGAGCGGCATTACCACGCTGTTATCTGTTGATTTTGTTAAGCTGGTATTTATAGCCATTGTAATAGCATCGCCCATAGCCTGGTATGGCATGAACAAATGGTTGCAGGGCTTTGCTTACCAGGTGCCACTGCATTGGTGGATATTTGCCCTTGCCGGCGTAGTTGCTATTGTAATAGCTATCATCACCGTAAGTTTTCAATCCATAAAAGCAGCATTGATGAACCCTGTGAAGAGCCTTAAGAGTGAGTAGGCAGTTGCCAATGGACAGTTTGCAGACAATAAGTGAAGTAGCAGTGGCAGGTTTTAGTAGCAGTTAAAAGAGGTAAAAGCGAAAAGGCGAATGGTAGAAAGAGTGAAGCGGCCATGAACCATGAACTATCAACCATGAACCTAATAAACTAATGAACAAGTGAACCAATGAACCATGATAAAAAACTATATAAAAATCGCCTGGCGGAACCTTATTAAAAATAAGGGGCAGTCCTTTATTAACATCAGCGGATTATCGGTTGGCATGGCAGTAGCCATATTGATTGGGCTGTGGATTTACGATGAATTATCGTTTGATAAGTATTTTAAAAACTACGGCTCCATTGTGCAGGTAATGCAGCATCAAACAACAAATGGCGATGTAGGCACCCAGCGCAATATGCCCATCCCGCTGGGTTATAAATTGCGACAAAACTATGGCCAGGATTTTAAATACGTGGTTTTATCGCGCAACGAGGGGCACATCATAAGCTTTGGCGATAAAAAATTGAGCGAAGATGGCAATTTCATGCAGCCGGAGGCGCCCGATATGCTGTCACTTAAAATGCTTCGCGGCACAAGGGCTGGGCTGACCGACCCATCGTCCATCCTGTTATCAGCATCGTTAGCTAAAGCAATTTTTAATACCACCGACCCGCTAAACAAGTTGTTGAAAATTGACAATAAATTCAGTGTTAAAGTAACCGGCGTTTACGAGGATTTTCCGCGTAATACAACTTTCCGCAATATCAACTTTATTTCGCCCTGGGATTTGTATATGACCACGCAGCCTTTTTTAAAACAATTTGCGCAGCACGAATGGGGCAACAATTCCTGGGATATCTATGCCCAGTTGCGCCACGGCGTTGATATAGAAAACGCATCGGCCAAAATAAAAAATTTAAAACTGGATGGCCTTAAAGCGCAGGGCGACGTATTGGGTGTTTCATTTAAACCCGTGATATTCCTGCAGGCCATGAGCAGATGGCACCTGTATTCGGAGTATAAAAATGGCGTTAACACCGGCGGCGAGATTGAGTTTGTATGGCTGTTTGGTATCATTGGTGTTTTTGTACTGCTGCTGGCCTGCATCAACTTTATGAACCTGAGCACCGCCCGCTCCGAAAAAAGGGCCCGAGAGGTGGGCATCCGGAAAACAATGGGCTCCTTACGAAGTCAGTTGATCTCCCAGTTTTTCGGCGAATCGATATTGGTCGTGGCCTTAGCCTTTTTGCTCTCGCTCCTGGTTGCGCAACTTATCCTCCCCTGGTTTAATGGTATCGCCGGTAAGCAAATGACCATATTGTGGACTAACCCGCTGTTTTGGCTGTTCGGTCTTGCATTCAGCCTCATTACCGGGATTATTGCCGGTTCGTACCCCGCGTTTTACCTTTCTTCGTTCCAGCCGGTTAAGGTTTTAAAAGGCACCTTTAAGGCCGGGCCTTTTGCTGCGTTGCCCCGCCGGGTTTTGGTGGTGCTTCAATTCACAGTTTCGGTTACGCTGATCATCGGCACCATCGTTATTTTTAAACAGGTGCAGTACACCAAAAACCGGCCCGTTGGTTACGACCGTACAGGTATGGTACAAATACATATGAAAACACCGGAACTGCATAACCAATTCAGCGCGTTCCGGAACGAAGTTTTACAATCGGGCGCGGCGCTTGAAGTGGCGGAATCAGGCGGACCGATAACCGATGTATGGAATGATAACAGCGATATCACCTGGCGTGGCAAGCCGCCTGGTTTGCAGTGCGATTTTGGCACTATTGCCGTTTCGCCTGAATATGGAAAGACCGTGGGCTGGACATTGGTGGCAGGCCGCAATTTTTCAAAGGAGTACCCCAGCGATTCTTCAGCAGTTATCGTTAACGAAGCCGCAGTTAAATTTATGGGGCTTAAAAGTCCCCTCGGCGAAAATATCAAATGGTACAAAAAACTTAAAATAATTGGTGTAGTGAAGGATATGGTGATGCAATCGCCTTATGACCCTGTTGAACCTGATATGTTTTACATGACATCCTACATGGGCAACTATGTCGATTTCAGGCTTAACCCCAAAATGAGCAATCACCAGGCCCTGGCGCTCATCGCCCCTATTTTTAACCGCTATGACCCGGCTAACCCCTTTGATTACCAGTTTACCGATAAAGCATATGCCGTCAAGTTCGCCGACGAAGAACGCATCGGCAAACTGGCCGGTTTCTTTACCGTCCTGGCCATCTTCATCAGTTGTATGGGCCTGTTTGGGATGGCATCCTTTATGGCCGAGCAACGCACCAAAGAGATAGGCGTACGGAAAGTACTGGGTGCTTCGGTTGTCAGCCTTTGGCGTTTGCTATCGGTAGATTTTGTGGTGCTGGTGGTTATAGCGATGTTATTTGCCATACCCACGGCAGTTTATTTTATGAATGGCTGGCTATTAAAATACAAGTATCATACACATCTATCGTGGTGGATATTCGCCGGTACCGTAGCCGGGGCAATAACCATTACGCTGTTAACGGTTAGCTACCAGAGCATAAAAGCAGCCCTGGCTAACCCGGTGAAGAGTTTGAAGATGGAGTAGATGGTTTGCTTGTTTTGAGTAGCAGTGGCAGGTTTTAGTAGCAGTTAAAAGGAGGTGAAAGGCGAAAAAGCGAAAAGCTTAAAGACCAAGGCTGAAAGCCAGGAAAAACAAAATGTAAAAAAGAGCGAAGCGGCCATGAACCATGAACTATCAACCATGACCCCCAATGAACTAATGAACAGTTGAACCAATGAACTAAAGGCATGATAAAGAATTTTTTAAAAATCGCTTACCGGAATCTTTGGCGCAACAAGGGTTTTTCGGCTATTAACATTGCAGGGCTGGCTATAGGCATGGCGGCGGCAATGCTCATTTTTTTATGGGTACAAAACGAGATCAGTTACGATCGTTTTTATAAAGACACCGACAGGATTTCCGTTCTGTACAGTCGCGATATGAATAACGGCCAAATCGACGTTTGGAACCGCGTGCCCGCTTTAATGGCTCCGGCATTAAAAAAGGATTACCCCGAGGTGGAAAATGCCGCGAGGTTCAGGACGGTTTATTTCCTGGTGACTAAAGGCGACAAACACCTGAACGGCGAAGGTGCATTTGCCGATTCGAGCTTTCTATCTGTATTAAACTTCCCCTTGCTGAAAGGCAGTGCAAAAACAGCGCTGAACGGCAACCACAATATTGTGATCACCGATGCATTGGCTGTAAAATTATTTGGGAACGACGACGCCATGGGCAAAATCGTGCGGATTGACAGCGCGGAGAACTTTACGGTAACAGGTGTGCTTAAAGACCTGCCGGTAAATACCCAGTTTTCCTTTCAATACCTGCTGCCCTGGAGCTTCATAAGCAAATTGGGCTGGGATAAAAATCAAACCTGGGCATTCAGTAATGCAACCACGTATGTTATGCTAAAAGATGGCGCGTCGGCAACAGCGTTTGACCAAAAGATTAAAAACATTGTTAAAGCCCATGTAAAAGAAGGACAGGGATCAACCCGGGAGGTGTTTACACAACCTTTAAGCCGGATGCACCTGTACTCCAGGGCTGAAAACGGCAAACTGGTAACCGGACGAATTGAGACGGTAAAGTTGTTCATCGTTATAGCCATTGTTATTTTACTGATAGCCTGTATTAACTTCATGAATTTAAGCACCGCCAGGAGCGAGAAACGGGCTAAAGAAGTTGGTATCAGGAAGGTAGTTGGCGCACGCAAAAACTCGCTGGTAGCGCAATTTATAGCCGAAAGCACAATTATCGCGTTCATCGCTTTCCTTATAGCCTTGTTTGTGGTACAGGTGAGTTTACCGGCTTTTAACGGCATCGTTGGCTCGCAGCTGTCTATCAATTTCAGCAATGCGAATTGGTGGTTATTTGCTTTGGCATTTATCCTTTTTACCGGTGTAACAGCCGGCAGTTATCCGGCATTTTATTTGTCGGCGTCGCGTCCCGTTGCGGTATTAAAGGGAACCTTTAAAAAAGCGAATGCGCTGATCACGCCACGCAAGGCATTGGTGGTACTGCAGTTTACTTTCGCCGTTGTACTAATTATCAGCACCATTATAGTTGACCGCCAGCTGCAATTTGCGCGGAACCGTGAAGCCGGTTATAACAAAGGCAACCTGGTTTATATTTTTTCGCAGGGCGATGTTATCAAAAACTACAAACTCATTAAACACGACCTGCTTAACACCGGCGCGGCCGTGGCGGTTACTAAAACATTTTCGCCCATGACCCGGGTTTGGGGCAGTACTACCGGTTTGAGCTGGCCCGGCAGTACCGATGCAGATAAAAAGATCAATTTTCTTCAATTTGAAGCCGAAGACGACTTTGTTAAAACTACGGGCGTTAAGCTCCTCAAAGGTCGTGATATTGATATGACGACCTACCCAACCGACAGTACAGCCGTCCTGTTGAATGAAACAGCAGTAAAAACTATGCACCTGCAAAATCCGCTGGGTCAGGTTATAAAAAATGGGCAAGGTGTAAACTGCCGCGTGGTGGGCATATTAAAAGATTTTATTATCGAATCGCCTTATGAAAATATCTCGCCGATGGTGATACAAGGATTGTCGACCACATACCCGGTTGTTCATTTCAGGCTAAATCCCGCCAATTCTACCGCAGTTAACATCGCTAAGGCCCAAAAAGTGCTTAAACAATACAATCCTCAATATCCGTTCGAGTATTATTTTGTGGATGATGCTTATGCTCAAAAATTCAGGGAGGAGTCTCAGGATGGCTCGCTCGCTACGCTCTTTGCCGGCCTTACCATCTTTATTTCATGCCTGGGCCTGTTTGGCCTGGCCACCTACATGGCCGAGAATCGCACAAAAGAGATAGGGATCCGTAAAGTATTGGGCGCAAGTGTGGCCGGCATTACCACTTTGTTATCAATTGATTTTATAAAACTGGTTTTGCTATCCATCCTGATTGCTTCGCCGTTTGCCTGGTGGGCCATGGATAAATGGCTGAAGGGCTTTACCTACCATGTAACGGTTGAGTGGTGGGTATTTGCTGCTGCCGGCCTCGGGGCAATAACCATTGCCCTGTTAACGGTAAGCTTTCAATCGATAAAAGCCGCACTGATGAACCCGGTGAGGAGCTTGAAGTCGGAGTAGGTTGAGTGTAGTGGCAGTAGCAGGTTTTAGTAGCAGTTGAGCTGAAAGCGGAAAGACCAAAGCGAAAGCCGGAATAGACGTCAAAGATGAAAGGTAAAAGGTAAAAAAGAGCGAAGCGGCGATGAACTATGAACCATCAACCATGAACCACCAATAAACTAATGAACCAATAGACCAACCATGATAAAGAACTACTTAAAAATCGCGTGGAGAAACCTTATCGGGAATAAGTTTTCTTCGTTAATTAACATCGGAGGGCTTGCCGTTGGCATGGCTGTGGCTATGCTGATCGGTTTGTGGATGTGGGACGAGTTATCGTTCGATAAAAGTTTCGATAACTATAGCCATATTGCCCAGGTAATGCAGCATGTTACCCAAAATGGCGACAAAGTAACAGGCACAAGCGTGCCCTGGCCCATGGGAGATGAAATACGCAAAGATTATGGCAGCGACTACAAAGCCATCACCATGGCCTCATTCAACTATGGTCATATTTTAACCGCCGACGATAAAAAACTCACCAAAAGCGGGTCGTTTTTTGAACCGCAGGCCCTCGATATGCTATCGGTTAAAATGCTCAAGGGATCAAGGGCAGCATTAAACAATCCGTCATCTGTTCTTCTATCGGCATCAACCGCACAGACTTATTTTGGCAACGCCGACCCGGTAAACAAGCTGATGAAAATTGATAACAGCATGCTGGTAAAGGTGACTGGCGTGTACCAGGATTTTCCGGATAATTCTTCGTTCTCGGATGTTGGTTTTATAGCTCCCTGGCAATTATATGCCGATAACAACGGCCTTAAAAAACAAGCCGATATATGGCGCTGCAACTGCTATATGTCCCTTGTGCAGCTGGCCGACAATACGGATATCAACCAGGCCTCGGCAAAGATCAGGGACATTAAGCTAAGCAAAGTAAACAAAGGCGAACTCAACGGCAAGCCGGAGGTTTTTTTAAACCCGATGAAAAACTGGCACCTGTACTCCGAATTTAAAAACGGCGTTATTGTGGGTGGCCGCATCCAGTATGTATGGCTGTTTGGCATTATCGGCGTGTTTGTGTTGTTGCTGGCTTGTATCAATTTCATGAACCTGAGCACGGCCCGGTCTGAAAAACGGGCAAAAGAAGTGGGCATCCGCAAGGCCATAGGTTCTATGCGCAGGCAGCTTATTTTACAGTTCCTGAGCGAATCGCTGCTGGTGGTGGTGTTTGCCTTTGTACTGTCTATTATTGTTGTGGAGCTTAGTCTTCCCTTTTTTAATGATGTGGCTGGTAAAAAAATGTCAATCCCTTGGGGTAATCCCCTATTCTGGGCCATGGGGCTGGGCTTTAGCCTGGTAACAGGGCTTATAGCGGGCAGTTACCCTGCATTGTATTTATCGTCGTTCCAGCCGGTTAAAGTATTGAAAGGCACCTTTAAAGTTGGCCGTTTGGCGGCCTTACCGCGCAAGGTGCTCGTGGTAATGCAGTTTGCGGTTTCGGTTACGCTCATCATCGGTACTATTGTTGTTTTCAGGCAGATACAGTATGCCAAAAACCGCCCGGTTGGTTACAGCCGCGATGGCCTGGTTGCCCTGCCGATGGTGACTGCGGATATTCATAAAAACTTCAATGCCGTAAAAGATGAGTTAATAAAATCGGGCGCGGTTACTGAAATAGCCGAAGCCGGCAGCCCCACAACAGCCATTTATTCAACTAATAGTGGGTTCGACTGGAAAGGAAAAGATCCTAACCAGGCAGTTGAGTTCCCGAATATTGATGTCACCTATGATTATGGCAAAACTGTTGGCTGGCAATTTGTTGATGGCCGCGATTTTTCGCGGGAGTTTCTTACCGATTCGGTAGGTTTCGTGCTTAACGAAAGCGCCGTAAAATTCATCGGCTTTAAGAAACCCGTTGGCGAAACTATAAAATGGGATGGTGTTTCCTACCATATTATTGGCGTTATTAAAGATATGGTGATGGAATCGCCCTATGAGCAGGTGCGCCCTACACTGTTCCACATGCTAAAAGGCTCAGGCGATTTGGTGATGCTAAGAATTAACCCCAAAGTAAGCACCCACGATGCCTTAGCTAAAATACAGCCGGTATTTAAAACTTATAGCCCGGCGCAGCCATTTGATTACCAGTTTGCCGATGACGACTACGCTAAAAAGTTTGGCAACGAAGAGCGGATAGGTAAACTGGCCAGTTCTTTTGCCGGCCTGGCCATTTTTATCAGTTGCCTGGGTTTGTTTGGCATGGCGTCCTTTATGGCCGAGCAACGCACTAAGGAAATTGGCGTACGCAAAGTACTGGGGGCAAGCGTTTTTGGCTTATGGAAGATGCTATCAACAGATTTTGTTGCCCTGGTGGTTATATCGTTATTAATTGCAACCCCTGTGGCCTGGTACTTTATGAACAACTGGCTAAAAAATTACAACTACCATACCGGGTTATCGTGGTGGATATTTGTGGTAACAGCCCTGGGCGCAATTATCATCACATTGCTAACCGTTAGTTTTCAAAGCATTAAAGCAGCACTGGCAAACCCCGTGAAAAGCCTGAAGACGGAGTAAAGTTAATAGATGTGAGACGTGAGATATGAGACGTGAGATTCCTTCATCGCACCTTTTGTCTCAAATCTCACATCTCGTATCTCATTACAGTTTCAATATCGTACGGCTCTTGTACCATAACCGAACACTCTGCTATAAGTAATTTTGTAACTATCTGTAAAAAAGACAGTTGTAAAATGGCATGTAGTTTGAATTTCTTTGTATCCAGCGGAGTTTAAAAGGTTTTTTTGGTAAGTAGTGGCTGATTTACTGACAGTAGCAAATTTCAGTTGCCGTCGGCAATCAAACATCACAGCCACCATGAACCATGAACTATCAGCTATGAACCAGCAATGACTAATGACCAACTAAAATGATAAAAAATTACTTCAAACTCGGTTTTCGTAACCTGGTAAAAAACAAGCTGTCATCCTCGATTAATATCCTCGGGCTGGCACTGGCAGTGGGATGCTGTTTGGTAGTTTTCGAATTTTTCGACTGGTCCATGCACATGGATACTTTCCATCGAAAAATTAATAATCTTTTTGTTGTTGAAAAACTTGCCAATACAAACGGAAACGACCAGCTATGGGGCGATTCTCCCACACCAATGGGGCCCATGCTGAAAAGCGACTTTGCGCAGGTGAAGGACTTTACCCGTTTTAACTACTGGGGGGTGCTGGTAAAACAAGGCGATAACGTGTTTAATCAAAACATAGCCTTTGTCGACAATTCTTTTTATAAAATGTTTGATTTCCCGGTAAAATGGGGCAACAAAAATACCTTTACCGACCAGGATGGCATCGTGCTGACAGAGGAGTTATCAGAAAAACTGTTTGGCAAGGAAAATCCCACAGGCAAACACATAACTACTATTTTTAATAAAGATGGTGTTCAAAGCACAGTAAACTTTACAGTTAAAGGCGTTTTTGACAAGCAACCGCGCGAAACTTCCTTTTATTTCCAGGCCATCGTTCCGCGTTCCAAAATGGCGGCCTTGGGCCTCGATAAACCCGGCGACTGGAGCCAGCAGTCAGATATCACTTTTATTGAGGCAAATGATGAAGCGTCCCTGGCGCCGGTAAAAAACATGGCCGCCCGGTATCTAAAACTGTATAACGCAGCCAATCCCGATAACCGGATGGTGGGCTTTAATTTTCAGCCCCTAAATGCCATGAATTTTCATTCGTATAAGGTAAATAATTGCCGCTTTAACTCCACACATATTGCCGCCTACATTATGCTGCTGGTGATAGGTTTGGCAACCTTGCTGCTTGTTTATTTTAATTACATGAACATCGCCATTGCGGCGGCATCGGCACGTTTAAAGGAAATCGGCATCCGCAAAGTGATGGGAAGCCGGAGGCAGCAGATTATTTTGCAGTTCATTTTAGAAAACCTGATCCTTTGCACCGTGGCCATATTGGTGGGCTTAGCTATGGCAAAATTTATCTTCCTGCCACTGTTTAGCCAGATTGCCAATATCGACCTGACCGAAAAACTGTTCAGCAATTATCGTACATGGACTACATTGCTTATTTTAATTATTGTATCGGCTTTAAGCGGGGCGGCTTACCCTTCGGTTTATATATCGGCGTTTAACCCTATCAGCATCATGAAGGGAAACAGCAAAACCGGGAGCAAAAACCGTTTCAGGAAAGCGCTTTTAGGCTTCCAGTTTTTCCTGACATTTTTGGCTATTTCAACCGCGCTGGCATTTATGCAGGAAACGAAGTTTATAAAATCGCGGCCATGGGGATATATCCCGGAGAACAATGTGGTAGTTAATTTCGATAAATCAGCAAATTACGAAGCTTTCAGGGATGAGCTGAAGAGCGCAGGGAACGTAGTTTCGGTCACAGGTTCGGATCAAACGCTGGGCTATTATACCAAACAACTGGTCGTTAATATCGATGGCCAAAAACAAACTGTAAATAGCTTAGCTGCCTTACCGGGTTTTGCTACGCAGATGGGCATCAGGATTACTAAAGGACGGGATTTAAACGACGCCTATAAAACCGACGCGTCGGACGCTGCGATTGTTAACCAGGCCTTTTTAAAACAAATGCACTGGACTACAGCCATCGGCAAAACCATCGACTACAACAATCATAAATATTCGGTTGTTGGCGAGACGAACGATTTTCATTACGACGATTTTCAAACGCCGATAAGGCCGCTGTTACTAACGGGCTGCAAAACTGCGGACATTAATTCAGTTTATGTAAAAACCGGTTCTTCGTTGTTCTCAAATGCGCATAAAAATGTAGAAAAGATCTGGAAAAAGGTTAACCCCAATTTACCATTCGAATACCACTACCAGGAAGCTGTTTTCGACGGTTACTTCAACGGATTTCTCCAGGTTTCGCAGGTACTTGCCGGCGCATCAATCGTGATGATCATCATTTCGGTAACCGGTATTTTCGGTTTGGCTTTGCTGATACTGGGCAAAAAGATGAAAGAAATAAGCGTACGAAAAGTACTGGGTGCTGGTATAAGCAACGTAATTTTCCTGATAAACAAGGAGTTTTTATTTGCCATAGGCTTTGCACTGCTGTTGGGCATTCCGGTTTCGTGGTGGATTACCGGCAACTTATTTAATATCCTCGCCCCCGATTCAACGGTTTCATTTTTACCGCTTATATTGGCCTTTTTTAGTTTATTAGTGATGACGGCCATCAGCGTATCCTGGCATATTTATAAAGCACATACCGCTAATCCAACGCAATATTTGAAGGACGAGTAATTTAGAAAATAGCAGTGGCAGGTTTTAGTAGCAGTTTGAGCCAAAAGCTCAAAGACCAAAGCTGAAAGCAAAAAAGTGAGAAGTAGATTTGAAGGACCAATAAATCGGTTTAATAGCGATGAGTTTATAAACCCATCGCTATGGTGAGGCCGCGTAACGTCTGCACTAATGACTAATGACACAATGACTAATGACCAGATAAAATGTTAAAAAGTTACTTCACTATCAGCCTTCGTAATCTTTTAAAACGTAAAGGATACACGGCGTTAAATATCCTCGGGCTTACTATTGGCATTACCTGTTGCCTGCTGATATTTCAATATGTATCGCGCGAGCGGAGCTATGACTCGTTCCAGAAAAACAGTTCGCAAATTGTGCGTATCCGGCTCGATCAGTACAAACAGGGTAAATTGATGTGGCAATCGGCCACATCGTATCCCGCCATTGCACCCACCATGAAAAAGGATTTTCCGGAAGTGGAAAACACCTGCCGTATAATTGACGACCAGTTACTTTTAAGTAACGAGGAGAAAAACGTCAAATTTTCCGAAACCAAAGGCTATTTTGCCGATCCGTCCGCAATAGCCATTCTGGGGGTTGATCTGCAAAAAGGAAGCCTTGCTGATGCTTTGTCGGGCCCTTATAAAATGGTGGTTTCGCAAAGTATGGCCAAAAAATATTTTGGTACCGATAATGTTGTCGGTAAATCTCTGCTGGCCCGCGATGGCAGTGGCTCCAAATCATACCAGATAAGTGGCGTTTTTAAAGATTACCCGGCAAATTCGCACCTCATCATCAGCTATCTCGTATCCTACTCTACACTGGTACAAATTCTTGCTGCCGGCGGCGATAAAGACAACTCTGCCAATACCGCCTGGGGCTGGTACGATTTTTACACCTATATCCAGCTCAAACCCGGCACCAACCTGCAAAGTTTCCAGGCTAAGCTACCGGCTTTTGCAAACCGGTACATCAACAGTCGTAAAGGACTCATAGCCAATAATATAAAAGACTGGCTGTACACCATCCCGCTTAGCGATATTCACCTCAATTCAAACTATAACCAAGAGGCCGAAGTAAACGGCAACGGCGGCGCAGTAAACTTTATGTTCCTGATAGCGCTCATTATTATGGGCATAGCCTGGATCAATTATATCAACCTGTCCACCGCCCGTTCGGTGGAGCGCGCCAAAGAAGTTGGTGTGCGCAAGGTACTCGGCGCAGCAAAAATGAACCTGGTAAGGCAATTTATGCTCGAAAATATTTTACTAAACATCACCGCTATCCTTATTGCCGTGGTTTGCGTGTACCTGTTAACACCCGCCTTCAACCATTTAATGGGTAACGACGATGTTAAAATATTTTCGATGACGGGCAAATACTGGCTCATATTCCTGGGTATTTTTATTGGCGGCACTTTGCTTTCGGGCCTATACCCGGCGGTTGTGCTTTCGGGCTATCAACCTGTTGCCGTACTCAAGGGGGCGTTTAAAAATACGTCGGGCGGGCTCATCCTGCGCAAAGGCTTAATCATTATGCAATTCAGCATTTCGGTTATTTTAATTGCAGGCACCATCATTGTTTACCAGCAGGTAAATTATATGCGCAATCAGCAGCTGGGCGCAAATATTCAGCAAACACTGGTGCTGGATGGTGCTCAATCTGTAAAGGACTCCCTTTACCAGGTGGCCATGCAACCCTTTAAGTCCGACCTGATGAAAATACCGGGCGTTAAAGGCATGACCGCCTCTACCGATGTGATGGGCCGCGAGATCTACTGGACCAACAGTTACCGGAACCTGGAGCGTAAAGAATTAGGCGCCGTTACCATGTACCGGCTTGGTATCGATTATGACTTTATCCCGCAATTTGAGCTGCAAATGGTAGCCGGGCGCAATTTTTCGCAAAGCTTTGCTACCGATAAACACGCTGCCATATTAAACGAAAAAGCGGCCGAAGTATTGGGCTTCCAAAATGCAAAGGACGCTATCGGCAAAAAAATCGCTGCAGGCGATACCTTAACTGTTGTTGGCGTGTTACAAAACTTCCACCAGCTGGGCCTGCAAAAAGCCATCGACCCGCAGTTGATCACTTTGCGGCCCGATACCCGTAATGCCTACTCGGTTAAGCTGCAAACTTCCGATCTGCAGGGCTCAATTGTCGCCATAAAAGGCATTTGGGGCAGGTATTTCCCCAATGATCCGTTTAACTATTCCTTCCTCGACGACCAGTTTAACAATCAATACAAAAGCGACCAGCAGTTTGGCCAAATGTTCAGCCTGTTTTCGTTTTTGGCGATATTGATAGCTTGTTTTGGACTGGTGGGGCTATCAGCTTATAATATTTTGCAGCGCACAAAAGAAGTAGGCATCCGCAAGGTGCTGGGCGCTTCGGTGCAAAATGTGGTTTTTATATTATCGAAAGACTTTATGGTGCTGGTTGTTATATCCTTTGTTATAGCGGCGCCGGTATCGTGGCTCATCATGCACAACTGGCTCCAGGATTTCGCCTTCAGGATTAACATCAGTTGGTGGGTATTTGGCGTAGCCGGGCTAACCGCATTTGCAATTGCTTTAAGCACCCTCAGTTTCCAGGCCATAAAGGCAGCACTGGCAAACCCGGTGAAAAGTTTAAAGACGGAGTGATTTGGTGAGTAGTGAATTGTGAGTAGTGAAATCGCTTATCACTCACAATTCACTACTTACAACTGACTAATGACCAACTAAAAATGAACATTCTCAACTTAAAAATCGCCTGGCGGATATTAACCCGTCAAAAATTATTCTCGTTTATCAATATCATGGGGCTGGCTATCGGCATGGCGGCATGCCTGCTGATTGTGCAATACATCAGTTTTGAGTTGAGTTATGATAATTTTCATCAAAACGGGGCCAATATCTATCGTATTAAACATCAAAACTACAGCGATGGCAATTTGATAGAGAATATGCCGAAAACCTATTCGGCGGTTGCCCCTGCATTAAAATCGGCGTTCCCCGAAGTGCAGCAGGTTACACGGGTAGCAACTTTGGAGGGTATGGTTACCGCCCATCAACCTAATGGGTCGCTCATCGTTTTTAATGAAAATCGTCTTTATTACGCCGAAGGATCTTTTCTGCGCTTGTTTTCATTTCCTATGCTGCAGGGGTCAACTTCCGCGCTCGATGCTCCGAATACTGTTGTTATAACCAAAAGAACTGCTGAAAAATATTTCCCGGGGCAAAATGCCATCGGCAAAACCATTAATGTTCAGGAACAAACCTCCGGCGCCAATATTACGGCTACTGTAACCGGCGTATGTAAAGATGTACCGGCAAATTCACACCTGCAATTCGATTTCCTGGTATCGATGGACCCCAAAGCAGGCGACTGGGTTTCGCCCGATTACTACACCTATCTTTCGCTTTCACCCCAAACCAATCCTAAGGCATTTGAGGCTAAACTGACTACTTTTCTAAGATCAAATATCGGTGCGCTCAGCAAAAACAGCAATTACGCCCCAACACAGGGTAAAAGCAATCTGAATAATCTTTCGCTTAGCCTGCAGCCACTACACGACATCCATTTGTATTCAAACTTATCAAACGAGATCAGCACCAGTGGCAACGGCAACATGGTTTGGTACCTGGGCATTATTGCAGCACTTATTTTAATTATTGCCTATATCAATTATGTAAACCTGTCGACCGCCAAGGTTATCGAACGTGCAAAAGAGGTGGGCATCCGCAAAGTATTGGGCTCGCAGCGTTTACAGCTTATCAAGCAATTTTTGTTTGAATCGTTGCTATTGAACATCATCAGCGTAGCAACTGCCATATTCATAGCAATAGTGGCTATGCCCTGGTTCAGTAAATTATGCGGGGTTGAACTCAGCTTCGCCATCTGGAAAAATGTTTATTTCCTGCTGGGTTATATTGGCTTCCTGGCGGCAGGTATTTTGCTCTCGGCGGCTTACCCGGCTTTAATACTTTCCAACTATAAACCGGTTCAGGTTTTAAAAGGCAAGTTCATGAATTCAACACAAAGCGTTTCGTTACGAAAAGCCTTGGTTGTTTTTCAATTTGCAGCCACCATTGCGTTTATGACAGGCACTTTGGTGGTTTACCGCCAGGTAAATTATATGAAAGACGGCAATAAGGGTATCGACATGAAGCAAACCCTGGTGGTGGTCGCACCGCAAAATGTGCGGGCTACCGATGCCGATAACGCCAGTTATTTATTGAAGGACAGCGTTTTCAGGAACGAAATAGCCCAAAACCCAAGGGTTGAGGGTGTTACCTTGTCCTCGAGCATACCGGGTGAAAACATTGGCTACATCATGTCGTACACCCGTCACAGTCAAACTGCCAATGAAAAAAGCCTGCGCCTGGCTACCTGCGAAATCGGCAGCAGCTACATTAAACAGTTTAAAATAAAAACAATTGCGGGCACGGCCGTAAATAGCTGGTCGGGCAGATACCCGACCATGGTGCTTAACGAGGCAGCGGTAACCTCTTTGGGCTTCAAAAACCCCCAGGATGCCATTGGAAAACTGGTAGAAACCAAAAACGGCAGAGGCAGGATATTTCAGAATGAAATCGTAGGCGTAATTCAAAACTTTCATCAAACATCCTTAAAAGACGATTATACGCCCGTTGTTTTCCGCTCAGGCGACCCGAACAGCGCTACGGACTATTTACTAAAAGTGAACACGCACAATATGCCGCAAACCATCGCCCAGATAGAAAAAACATACAAGGGTGTTTTCTCCGAATCATCGTTCCAATACTTTTTTCTGGATGATTTTTTTAACCAGCAATACAAAGCCGAGGAGCATTTCGGACAGGTATTTAGCCTCTTTTCGGGATTTGCAGTTTTTGTGGCGGCCCTGGGATTGTTTGGCCTAACTTTAATTACCATCACCCGGCGCATTAAAGAAATAGGTATCCGCAAAGTGCTGGGCGCTTCGGTATCAAACATCCTGGTTTTGATCTCTAAAGATTTTGTCGGATTGATCATCATTGCGGGCATTATTGCGCTCCCACTGGCCTATTGGGGCAGCTCCAGTTGGTTGCAGAATTATAAATTCAGGATAAGCTTTAACGCATGGTACTTTATCATCCCATTATTATCGACCTGTTTAATAGCAGTACTAACTGTAATTTACCAAAGCATAAAAGCAGCAATGATGAACCCTATGAAGAGTTTGAAGAGCGAATGAGGGGATTAGTTGATTTGAAGATTTGAAAATGATTGAAAAAATCCCGATTTTCAAATCTTCAAATAAACCAATCTTCAAATTAAAAAATGTGGACCTGCCCCCTGTGCGATCAGCAATTTGTAAATACCAACCAGGTACATTCGTGCCGGGATAAGGAGCTTTCCGACTTTTTGAATGGCAAAAGCGAGCATACGGTCCAGTTATTTAATCACCTGGTCAGCGAATTTCAGCAAATTGGCGATGTTAAGGTTCACGCCACCAAATCGATGATATCGTTTGGAGTACGCACGCGCTTCGCGTATGTAATACAGCTTGGCAAAAACTTTGTTGATGTGGTTTTCCCCTTCAAACAGCCCTATGCCGATAATCTTTGTTTCAATAAAATAAAGCCCGTACCAGGCAGCGATGACTATAACCATCACCTGCGGTTGTATTTTATGGACGATATTAACGACGAGGTGCGCAGCTATATGCGGTTGGCCTATAATAACGGCGCAGCGCTGTAAAATTTGGCGATTACCAACTGGGCTTATTCAGCAGTTCCGTTTGATCTTTTACCAGTATGTAAACGTTTTTTTCGCAGACGTTGCAAAAGTAAATTTTGATGGGCAAAAAGTACAAAATGTTCCGCAGAAACCAATTGCGTTTAACCCTGCTGTGAAAGGTATGCGAGCATACCGGACAAGTTAGTGAGCACTTTTTCATAGTAAATAATTTTAATAAATATATACCCTAATGGTATTAAACTGGTTTGTATCTGCCTTCGGCTTTTGTTGTGATTATAACATATCGGTTTTTCACACATCGCGGGCAGAAGTAAATTTTTATGGGCACAAAGAATAATACATTTTTAATAAACCAGCCCCTCCTCACTTTATAATGATATGCTGTTGAGCATCTGTAGCATCTTAATGCCGGCTTAGCTGAGGCCGGTACGCTGGCCATGTTGCCAAACTTTCTTGTAATACTTAAGTCTTCCATAATCATAAAATAGTAAATGTGTGCAGCGGCTTATTAAATTAACTACCGATACGAATGTACGTGCTTACACCAATTGCTGTAAATACCATGTAGTTGGTATTTTTCGTTCGACTATAAATTTTTGCTTTTGTTTAAACTAACGGGAGTTTTGCACACAGATGGGTAACCCGCCGCTAAATAAACAGCAGAACGCAGGTATTATAGACAGCTTTGCCGCCGGGACTTGGCGAGCCGGGATAGCGCTATTGATTATATTTCCTGATCATATCCTCCACCAAAATCCCGTTAATTTTCATGCCACTGATATTACAGTCGCTGATGTGCAGGTTGCTGAGGTTACAATCGGTAATGGAACTGCCCTGCAGGTCGCAGTTTTCAAATTTTAGTGGTCGTTGTTTTGCATTCGCATCATACATGGGGTGGCCATAGGGCGGCATGCCAATGTTGTGGATGTAGGCGCCGCCAAGCTGCGCGCCTTCAATTTCCAGGTCGCTTAAGTTGGCATCTTTTATTTTAACGTTACGGGCGCTTACATCTTCGAAATATGAGTTATCGATCATTGCAGTTTTAACCCTCAATATCTTTTTAGTCTCCTAAAGATATATCAACTCATCATTATTTTCCATAAGCTTTGTTTTTCTTCAAATTTAACAAGGAAAACGCCTTTCAACAAAGTGCCCTGACGCCATGAGCAGGGTGATTTTATGCCAATATCAATAGCAACGGCGAAGCAATCATATAATTATGATTCGGAATTTATTGTTAATTTGCCATTGTAAAATAACCACGGGCGGTAAATTTTAATTGAAATAATACAGCATGAGTTTTTTCTACTACTTCGCAGTTTTTTTATTGGCCAGGAGGCTGCTGAAATCGGTGAAATATACCGACTTATTTCCCAAATGGAAGACCATATTAAATGGTACCTCCTGGGGGGTAATGATTTTATATATCATCCTCGAATCCAGCTTCAATAACGGCCTTGACCACCTCCTGGCTGCAGCGGTATTAGCGGGAATACTGTATTATGTAAATAATGAACCCGACTTTAGCAGCCAAAAGGCATATGTGCAAGCCAACTGGCCCCTGGTAGGTATTGGATTTATAAACGGCCTCGCCATGCTGGTTGCCAAAAAGTTTCATAACGAATACAATAATTATTTTCAACTCGCCATTATAGCCGGTTTTGGGTGGATTTTGGGGCGGTGGGTTACCTCGAAAAAACAGGATGAAGAATTAAGGATCAGCAAAGAACGCCGCTGGCAGCTTGAGGAACTGGTAAAGGAACGGACGGCTGAATTGGTTCAGCAAAAAGAAGCCCTGGAAAACATTGTTGAAGAATTAAAGGCCACCCAGGACCAACTGATACAATCTGAAAAAATGGCTTCGCTGGGTGAACTAACCGCCGGTATAGCCCACGAGATACAAAATCCATTGAACTTTGTAAATAATTTCTCGGAGGTTAGCATGGAACTGGTTGATGAAATGGCGCAGGAACTGGAAAATGGCGATAAAGACGAAGCCATCGCCATTGCCGGCGACATTAAACAAAACCTCGAAAAAATAATACACCACGGCAAGCGCGCCGATGCCATTGTAAAAGGCATGCTGCAGCACAGCCGGGCCAGCAGCAATACCAAGGAGCCTACGGATGTAAACAAACTGGCCGACGAATACTTGCGCCTTGCTTATCACGGCCTGCGGGCAAAAGACAAAAGCTTTAACGCCGAAATGGTAACCGGTTTTACTGAAAACCTTCCAACGGTAAACATCGTACCGCAGGACATCGGGCGCGTGTTGCTTAACTTGTACACCAACGCGTTTTACGCAGTACATCAAAAACAAAAGACGGGTATACCTGATTACAAACCAACAGTTACGGTAAACACATCGGCAAAAAAGGGAGCAATTATCATCGAAGTGAAAGATAACGGCAGCGGCATTCCGGAAAGCATCAGGGAGAAAATAATGCAGCCATTTTTTACCACGAAGCCAACCGGCGAGGGGACAGGTTTGGGTTTATCTATGAGTTATGATATTGTGGTAAAAGGGCATGGCGGCACCCTAACCGTTGACAGCAAAGAAGGAGAATACACAAAATTTACGGTTACCCTGCCGGCATAAATAAAAATACAGATATAAAATGAGCCACGTAAAAATTTTAGTAGTGGATGATGAGGCTGATGTGCAGCCGTTATTTTTGCAACGTTTCCGCAAGGAAATAAAGGGAGGCGACTACGATTTCTCATTTGCCCTTTCGGGCGAGGAAGCGCTTAACTATTTACATGACCATCACTCCGAAGTTGTGCTCATTTTGTCGGACATCAATATGCCGGGCATGACGGGGATTGAGTTGCTGTCTCGTATCAGGCAGGATTACGGCATGCCCCCGCCGGTGGTAATGATGATAACCGCCTACGGCGACGAAGAAAACCGGCACCAGGCGATGGAAAAAGGCGCCGATGAGTTTTTAACCAAGCCCCTTGACTTTGCCCTGTTAAAAGAAAAACTAACAACATTTATACATTAATGTACAATGGCTAAAATATTAGTAGTTGATGATGAAGCGGACCTGGAATTGCTGATAAAACAAAAATTTCGCCGCAAGATAAGGGAGAACGTTTACGAATTTGTTTTTGCGCAAAACGGCGAGGAAGCACTATCCAGGCTGGGCGAACACCCGGATATGGATATTATTTTGAGCGATATAAATATGCCGGTGATGGATGGCCTGGTTTTACTGAGCCGATTGCCCGCTGCCAACCCCATTGTACGGGCTGTCGTGGTATCGGCTTATGGCGACATGCAGAACATTCGGACAGCCATGAATCGCGGTGCTTTTGATTTTGTTTGCAAACCGGTTGATTTTGAAGACCTGGACCTCACCATGGAAAAAACAATTACCCATGTAAACCAGGTGCGCGAAACCGTTAAAGCTATACAGGAAAACAATATCCTGAAAATGTACGTCGACGAAAACGTGCTGAATTTTATGACTCACAAAGAATTTGAAAACAACCTGGCCGCCAATGAAGTGCTGGAGGCTACGGTGATGTTTGTTGATATTTGCGGGTTTACTGCCATTACCGAAAACGTTGCGGCCAACACAGTGGTAACCATTATCAACAGCCTTTTTGATAAAATTGTAAAAGAAGTGCTTGCCCAGCAGGGCCATGTAGATAAGTTTATGGGCGATGCTGTGATGGCAGTTTTCCGGGGTAAATTCCACCTGGATAGGGCTATTGATGCCGCGCTGGCTATAAAAGAACAACTAAAATCGGTTGAAGAAATAGTTGCGGGCGATAAGGTCTTCAAACCCGAGGTATCAATAGGCATCAATTCGGGCGAAATGGTATCAGGTAATATCGGGTCGGCTTCATTAAGGCGACTGGACTATACCGTTATCGGCGATACCGTTAACCTTGCCCAACGGCTCCAATCGGCCGCCAAGGCCAACCAGATCATCATCAGCGAAGAAGTTTACGAAAAAGCCAAGGAATCATTCCACTGCATCAAAATCGGCGAAGTCATCCTAAAAAATAAAGCGAAGCCGGTGGTGATATATGAGGTGGTGGAGTAAGTTCGTGAATGGGGAATAGTCAGTGGTGAAAAGTTGCAGTGGCAGGTTTTATTGGCAGTTTGCAGTGGGCGGTTTGCAGTTTGCCGGAAATCTGCAGTAAAACAGGCATTTTCAAATCAACACATTTTCAAATCTTCAAATTAATGACGAGCGCGTTTCTTCAACACCCCGCCGGCCGCCTCTTTAATGGTGCTGGTGAACATAAAGGCATTAGGATCTATGCTTTTTACGGTGTTTCTTAAGCGCCGTACTTCCAGGCGGGTAACTACAGTGAAAATGATATCAACCGGGTGGCTTACATCAAAACTCTCTTTCAGGTAGCCACGCTCACCTTTGTAGATGGTGATGCCGCGACCAAGTTCCAGTACCAGTTTTTCTTTTATAAGTTCGCTTTGCCCGGAGATAATGGTGAAGCCAGTGTACTCTTCCAACCCTTCGATCACAAAATTAATGGTATGCGATGCCGCGTAATAAGTGATGATGGAGTAAAGCGCTGTAGGCAGACCAAGTTTAAAGGCGGCAATCGAAAAAATAATGACATTGATGCCAAGGATAATTTCGCTTACGGTAAAACTACTTCGTTTCAGGGTGTAAAGCGCCAGTACTTCAATTCCATCCAGTGCGCAGCCGCCACGTATCGCCAGGCCAATCCCGGTCCCCATAAATACGCCACCAAAAATACAAACGAGCAACTTATCGTGTGTAATACTCTCGGGGTAAGGGATAAACTGGAGGCAAATACCAACACCTATAATTGCCGCAAGCGTTTTCCATGCAAACCGGCCATTCACCTGGAATATACCCATAATGATAAAAGGAATATTGGCCGGAATAATTACATAAGCAATGTTGATATGGTACAACTCGGAGATCAACAACGAGATACCCGTAACACCGCCATCGAAAAAGCTGTTGGGCACCAAAAAACTCTTTAACGCAAATCCGCAAATTAATATGCCTGCAACAATGTAGGCTATATCCTGCAATACAGATACAAGGGGCTGACTATTGGTTTTCATCGAATATCCGTGTTGGTATTTTTGATTTTATCAGTTCAACATAATTTTCCTTTTTGGCTTGTAGCAATTTTACCGATGTTTCAGTAAAGTAACGATGGTTTCCTATAAAGTCGGCTTGTTGTATATTCCATTCCACTTCATCCTTAACAAGGCCCTCGGCTTTCAGTTCAACAAATAACCTGTCGCTCAGTGTAAAAAAATCATCGCGACCGAGGTAACCCAAATCGGCATCGCATAAAATTTCTTCGAGCCGGTTTTGCGGCGACTGCGGTAACCGGGTAGCCATTATCAGTTGGCAAATCGTTTCAATTTCTGTCGATTCATAACCATACAAAGGCAAATAGTTCCTGGCAATATTACAGGATTGCATTTCATGCCCATCGCGCAGCTTCAGGAAACCTGAATCATGAAACAGTGCCGCAGTGAGCAAAAGTTCCTTATCCATATCCGAAACATTTTCGCTGCCTGCGATAAATTCAGCCGCCTGCATAACATCCAGCGTATGATCAATATTATGGTAGGTTAAGTGTGCAGGCAATTCGTTTTTCAGCTTGCCCAATAGCATATCTTTTACTTGCAGAAACCGCGTCAAAATAAAAAGGATTGAGTTGCTAATATATCAAATGTTTTGATTTTAACGGGAAAGAATCCCTAAATGGGAACGAAATCGCGTTTATGATATCGTCCACGTCGTTGTCGTCGCCCGATGTGGGTGGCCGCTGAATAAAATGTTGAGGATGTGGTTTTGTGGCTGCCGGAGTAGGTTTGAGTCTTTAGTCCAGCGTCTAAAGTCCTGAGAAAAAAGGCACCTCACTTACTATAAATCACAATTGCATCCTGCCCCTTTAACCGGTTGCCCGGTACGCCCTTTATGCCATGATCAGTGTAGCTGGCGGTGAGGATATAAATTCCTTTTTTGGCCGATGGATTAGGTTGCTTTATCTTAAAAACGCCCTGCAGCCCCGTATAATAATTTATAGCCGGATCAGCGCCGTTTTTCAGGATCCATAGTACGGCTTCTTTTGTTTCTTCGACGGATAATTCAGGGTGGGTAGGCATCTTCTCCTTCACCCAAATACCGGACGAACCCTCACGGATGCGTTTCACCAATGTATCCACATTCCGTTTCGAAGGCGTATACCGCTTGCTGATATCAAAAAACGACGGACCTATTGACTTGCTGTTAAAATTGTGGCAGTTAAAACAATTGGATAACCGGATCACTGCCAAACCCGCCGGATCGGTTTGCAGGCCCTTGTTTAATATCGCCTGCAGTTTAGTCTTATCTGCGGCATATTGTACTTCCAGCAACACTTCTTTAGCATTTATCTCCTCGTATTTTGAATTACCGTCTTCCTTATCCGCCACGGTAATTTCGTAGTTCAAAGGGGCATTCCAGTCAAAAAGGCTGTTGTTTTTTGGGTTGATCAGTTTTACCACCGGCGGTTGGTTTTGTTGTTGAGCGCCTTGCTTTTTAGGCGGGGTAAGAGCACCAAAAAACAAAAACAATATCAATATGGACGGGATATTCAAAAAAACAGGCAGTACTTTAACCAACATAATTAATAGTGATTCGAAAATAAAAACAATAGAATTTACCGAACTATAGCGCCCCAATCTCTTTTGCTACGCGCTGCGCCGATCGGATACACGACTCCATGCCGCGGCTCATATTATCGGCGTAGGTGCCCGCGAAATATATCCGCCCATCGGGCTGCATGATCTGGGGCCAAAACTTGTGCATCTCGCCAATAGGGAACGGTTCCATCTCGCAAACGGGGGCGTATTTATCTTTCGTCCAGTCTTTAGTGAGGGCCTGTTCAATAGTGTCATGTTTGCCGGGGTACACCTCGCGGAAAGCGGCCAGCACCCGTTGCGGTGAAAGTCCGCCCGGGCCAAATGCTTTCAAAATGATCCGGGGTGAATCTACCTTGTTGGTTTCTTCCCATATCGATGAAATATCCGGGTGCTCAAACTCCATATTGATACTTTTGATGCCATCGTCCAGCCAAAACCGGGTGCTGGCCTCAAACACATAAAAAGGGTGCGATGAATATGCCAGGTTATCCACTACATATTGTTTTTCTGGCGATAAAGGCGGCGTTATGGGTATGTTCTTAAATATGGGCAGCGTTATGCAGTTTACCAGCACATCGGCACTCATTTCTGTTTCTGCATCGGTGCCATAGGGCCTGCAGGTAATTGTTACGCCTTTGCTATCGTGCTTGATGCCAGTAATGGGATGATTCAATTTTACACGATTACCCAATTTTTTGGCAAAGGCAATCGGCAGTTGCTCGTTACCATCTTTCAGGTGATAGGTATCCCCCTCGGAAGCCGGGATACCACGAAAGTCCATGATGGCCTGCCGCCACAAATGATAAAGCGCCGATGTGTTTTTTCCGCCCAGGAAACGCAGCGCTGCTTCGGACGCACCTTCTTTTTTATAAAGATCGGCAATGGATATTTTGTCCAAATCATCATAACCTACGCCAAAAGGCTGCATGGGGTCGGTGAATTTGCCCATATAAGGCTTTAAAAACAGCGAGCTTAATGCGTAAAACGGATTCTGCGACAAAAACGCCACTTCCTTTTCGTTAAACCCCAATTTGCCAAGCACCGCGGGGTCCCTAAGCATTGCCACGGAATAAAACTTGCCACCTATCATTTTCAACGCATCGGGATCATGGTTGGCTTCGGAGCCTTCGGCATTGGGGTAAGGGATGGCCGTCAGATTAAACTCATTTACATAATCAAAAAAACGCTCGTAACCCGGTTTGGTAATATGGTCGGCGCCAAAATCGGCGTATAATCCGTCGGAAAGGCCATCCCGGCCTGTAAAAACATGCCCGCCATAACGGCCCGATGCTTCCAGCACCACCACATCATGGCCGGCTTTCATCAGCTCATAGGCACAGCAAAGCCCGGTTATGCCGCCACCGGCAACAATTACTTTTTTAGGCGAGGCGGCTGGTTTAATGGTAACATCCGTGTAAGGTGCGGCCAATAAAGCGCCCGGCGCAATAGCCACAGCGCCTCCGGCTATCAATGTATTTTTAATAAACGTACGGCGTTTAATATTTCTCATTTTTTTACTAAATACAATTAAACCATTGGGATGATAATCGTTCTAACAATTAGCTAAAGTATTTAAGATAAATCAATTAATGCATATGCAGGGTAGGTTTATCTTGTAACAAAATGTAAACATTTTAAACAAAAGTCTGTTATCAAAATAAACAATTAAAAATCACATGAAAACAATTAAGTATTTTGCTTTGATGCTAATGTTAGCAGCAAGCATGGCAAGTATAAGCTCCTGCGTAGTTCGCCAGGCAGGATGGATTCCCGGACATTACAACTACGGACCAAACGGCGGCAGAGTATGGGTACCAGGGCACTATGCCAGGTAACAATTACCGCCAGATAAAAAGCAAATGGCCCGCTATTAACAGTGGGCCATTTGCTTTTTATGGTGAACTTATCATGTTGGTGATTGAAGCTAAAGGCTCCCCTCCCAGATGAGATGTAGAGGGGGCCTGTAACAGGGGTATTAAATAAGCTTTGTTGATTAATGATCAAACGTGCACTACCTCTTCAAAAACCGATCCTTTAAAATGCCTTTAATTACAGCATCGTGAAAGTTGGCGCTTACGGTGATCCGGGCATCGCCTATGTGGAGCATATTGCCTTCTATAGTGTTTATTTTGTCGGCGTTTACAATGGTGCTTTTGTGTACCTGTATAAACTTCTCTTTTGGCAGTTGGTCCAATATTCCCTTAATGGTTAAATAAACCATCAATTTTTCTTTACGGGTGTATAGCGTAACATAATTGGCCATGGCCTCGATATAAAGCAGGTCATTGTAATTAACCCGTTCAATGCGGCCGTTGCATTTTACAAAAAAGTGTTCCGGTTCCTGGCGGTCGGGGCCGGCTTTATCCTTCAGTAATTTTAGTTCGAGGGCTTTTTGGGCGGCCTTTAAAAAACGTTCGAGCGAAAATGGTTTCACCAGGTAATCCACCACGGCCATTTCAAAACCCTCCAGGGCATATTGGCCGTAAGCGGTTGTCATGATCACCATCGGCAAATTTGACGAGGAGCGCAAAAATTCCATGCCGTTCATTTTCGGCATGTTGATATCCAGAAAAATTAGGTCTACCTGCAAACTCTTGATCAGCCCCGCTGCCTTTAGCGGATTTTCGGCAGTGCCCACAAGCTTCAAAAAATCAGTTTCCTCAATATATTCCTGTAATAATTTGCGGGCAATAGGCTCATCGTCAACTATTACACAATTCAATGTCATAAACCAAAAAGGGTTAAAGTAACCATATAGTCGTTTTCGCGTTCGTTTATTTCCAATTTGTGCTTACCGGGGTATAATAATTCGAGCCTCCGTTTAGCGTTGGCAATCCCCAAACCCGACGAGCCTTCGGAATTATTTATAAACGAATCTTTGGTATTAAAGGTAGCAAAAGTTAATATTTGGTTATCATATTGAATTTGTATATCAATCCTATTTTCGCGACTTTCATTAAATCCAACATATTTGAAAGCATTTTCAATAAAAGTGATCAGCAGTAAAGGTGCCACTTTTATGTTGGCGCACACCTGGTCGGCATGAAAGGAGATTTGTATACGTTCGTCAATCCTGCTTTTTTGCAGGGCTATATAATTGCGGATGTAGTTAAGTTCCCGGTCCAGTTCAATTTGTTCAACATTACATTCATATAACTGGTAGCGCAGCATTTCCGAAAAAACAAGCAGCATGTCCCTGGCGCCTTTGTTGCTTTTATCGATATGCGCATAAATGGAGTTGATGGAATTGAACAGAAAGTGCGGGTTAAACTGGGCCCGCAGGAAATTAAGCTCGTTGGCAGCTTTTTCAATCTCGATCTGCTCAATATAGCGTTGCGATCTGATCTTTTCGGCGATTAGCCGGGCTGTAAGGAAGATCACCAGCCAGAACAGGATGTTGACAAAGGAATCAAAAAAAACATTGACAAAACTAAAGTGTGTTACATTTACCTTGAAAAGATATTTGCTCACCGTGTAAGAAACCGGCACCCTTAGTGCGGAACAAACAATAACCCCCGCAATTAAACAAAGCCCAAACTCCAGGTATTTTTTCCGGTTGAGTAAATGCGGAACGGTGTACAGCGAATTAAAATAATAATTGGCGGCAATAAAAACCAGGTAACAAAACTGGATGGTAATAGCATGGGTGAGCACCAGCGTGCTGTTCCTGAAAATGAATATCCAGAAGAAATAGGCCAGCAGCCAGAATGCCAGATGGTAATATGTTTTGCCGATTTTCAAAATGTCGGTTAAAAATAACAGTTTGTTCGGTAAAGTAGCTGTTATTTGTCTGGGGCTGCTTAAATCTTCCATATAAAAACTTTATGTTGCATCGGTCAGCCCCATGGCCGACCGATGCAACGTGTCTTCTCTATTTAGGGCCGCCTTCGGGGAAAGCTTCGCCGCGGTGGCAGGTTTCGCAAGTAACAATCATTTCGGGGCTGCCCAGGAGGGGATGCTTTACTTTTAAGTACTTTTTATTCAGGCCCAAAGTCATGCGCATCATGGCGCGGGCAATTTGTTTCTCGGGTTTGGTGTCGGCGGCAAAATCCAGTTCAAGGTTATCCGTGCCGCTTTTTTGGGTATGGCAAAAGTTGCATGCTACGCCCAATCCATCCTCAAATTCATCCACCATAATTTTATTCAAATCTTTGGAACTGATGTCCTTGGGCAGCACCTGCAAATTGGTATAATGCTCGTCGGCCGGCGCGGCTTTTTTTGCCGCCGTGGTAATAACGGTTACCGCTCCGCACAATATTATGATCACCAAAACCTTTTTATTTATTTTCATAATTGTTATAGTTTAAGCTTTGGTGGTTAACACATTTAATACTACTACCAGTTCGTCCGAAATAGTACTGGTTCCGCCTACGCCAAAGTCCTTGCGGTTTATTTTGAAGGTTCCCTTAAACACATAGGCCCCGTTTGACGGTACCGCTGTAAAAGGAAAGGAAATATCTTTAGTTTGATTTTTGATGGTAAGCTTACCCGAAATGGTAAACGTTCCATTTTTGCCTGAGGGAGTAACTTTTGTTGATACAAAACGGATGCGGGGGTATTTTTTTACATCGAAGTAGCTCTCATCGCGCAAGTGCCCGTCCCGGAAACTATTATCAGTATTTATTTTACTGGCGTCGATACTCACGTCAAATTCTGCGCCGGCCAGGTTGGCCGGATCAAAATTAATGGTTCCGTCGAAGCCTGAAAATGACCCGCCCACATCAAAGCCGAGGTTTTGAATCGTAAATTGCAGCGTTGAGCCCTTATCCACCGGCTTGTACTGGGCCATGCTAACTTTGCTGATTAAGGCCAATAGCGCCAGTATCCATATCTTTTTCATGCTGTTTTTATATTGATTATCAGGCAGGCAAAACAACCATGCATTGTTTTTTTAATGCGGCTGTTAAAAGACCGGTCCGATTTTTTTTGATTAGAAATTAGTTTTTCGTCTTAATATCCCCGGCCCCCTGAGGGCTTTCGCCGGCCACTTGCCTAACCGGGAAGCCACAAAGGGAAGCCATGGAGATCACACATCGTTCTGGTCAATTAAAACAATAGTATTTTTATCAGGCCTGTATTAAAGGCACATCGGTGATAGCTAGTGTATGATCGTGCTCGTGGTAGTTAACGCTGGTTAAACCAAGTACGGTGCGCAGTTTTTCGGCCGGCACTTTCATAGGCCCCGGCGATGGTGCACTGCCAGGAGCCGGTTGCGGAAACGCTGTCGACATAGCTGTATGGAAAGTAATATTGCCTTCTACTTTTTGAATGGTTTGATGGATGTGCCCGTTTAAAACAGATACCGACCCAAACCGACGTAGCAAGGCAAGCGCCTGTTCGCTGTCCTTAGTGCCCCAGCCCCATTGCGGGTAAACAGCCCACAGCGGAATATGCGCAAACACCACAATCGGCGTGCTTGATGATAAGCCTTTCAAATCGTCTTCCAGCCATTTCAATTGCTCGGCGCCCAGGGTACCCAGGCCACCATCAACCTGAACAAAAGCATTTACCAAGCCTATAAAGTGTACACCATTCGAATCAAAACTATACCAGCCATTCCCTTTTGTTCCCTTTCCGTAACGATCAAGGTAAAGTTTGCCGTTGTCGGTGAGGTCATGTTCACCGGGTACATAAAATATCTTATCGGTTTTTACGCTTTTCAATGATTGTTCCAGGGTATCAAACTGGTCGGCCTGCGCCAGGTGCGATAAATCGCCGGTATGCAACACAAACGATGGCGCTTTTGGCATGGCATTTATTTTATCAATAGTAGCCTGCAGGGTACCCACCACATCGGGGTTTGCCGCCTTATTGAAACCAATATGGCTGTCGCTTATCTGTACAAAACTAAAATCAGACTTCGGTACGATTAGCCCTTTTTTTAGTCCGCCGCTTGCCTTATCAATCATCTGGCTCATGCCGTACGATTTTAGTATACCGCCCGACATCATCCAAAGTACACCCGTACCGGCCCATGCCATACATTCAAGGAAGCCCCTGCGGTCGATGCCATCGCCGTTAAGGTCGTGGGCGTGGTCATGTTCGTGATTAAAGTGGTCGTTCATGCTTTTATTTTTTAATGGTTAATTGATTTATGATACGAAGAAATACAAAGCAGTCAGCCTGTTATAATATTTTACACGAAGCACCTGAAATACTTGATGAAGCGGGGTTTTGGGTAGAGGCGGAGTAGTAGAAAGGTGGGGACAACGATTGGAGCTATCAGGTGGCAAGGGGCTTCATCATGCCATTGTCGGAAAGTCAGCCGATTGCAATATTGGTAAACTTAGTTGACGATATTAGTCAACTAAGTTTACATTTGTTTCGCAATACAAACAACCACAAACAGTTTAAAGCCATGAAAAAACTACTCTTACTCCCCCTGTTTTTATTTCTAATACAGGTTAATGTTTTCGGCCAAAGCGACTGGAAATTAAGCACACAAAAAGACGGCGTAAAAGTTTATACGCTTAACTTACCCGACTCAAAGTTTAAAGCTATAAAAGTTGAATGCGAAATTGACGCGACACAATCGCAGTTGGTAGCGCTTTTGATGGATGTAAATACCAGTGCCGATTGGGTTTATCATACCAAATCGTGTACACTGATCAAACAGGTTTCTCCTTCGGAGTTGTATTACTATTCGGAAGTGAATTTGCCATGGCCCGCCGCCAACCGAGACTTTGTGGCCCATTTAATTGTTAGTCAAAACCCGGAAACTAAAGTGGTTGTAATTGATGGCCCTGCCGTAAACGGTATGGTGCCGGTAAAAAATGGCATCGTACGGATCACCAATTCAACAGGCAAATGGATTATAACACCCGATGGCATCGATAAGGTAAAAGTTGAATATACTTTGCATGTTGAACCCGGAGGCAGTATTCCCGCCTGGATGGCCAATATGTTTGCCACCCAGGGCCCTTTGGAAATATTTAAAAAACTGAAGGTACAAATACAAAAACCGGTTTATAAAAATGCTGAACTGCCGTTTATCGAAAATAAATCATACGCGCTAAACACCAAACCCTGAGATAGGTATCTACTGGTGTTCATAAAAAAAGCGGATGGCCTTATGGGGCATCCGCTTTTTTATTCATCAAGCCCGTTCATCTGTTCGGATTACTTTTGGGCCTTTGTTTGTTTATTTTGAGCCGTTGGCTTTTGTTGTTTTTGCTTTTGGGGCAGGCGCAGCCGGAGCAACAACCTTTGTGGCTTTGGCTACCGGTGCTTTTGGAGCTGCTGCCTTTACAGGTTCGGCTTTCTTTTCGGGTGCTTTTGGAGTGGCTTTTGTTTTAGCTGGTTCTGTTTTCATTTCGGTTGCTTTGGTTTCCGCAGCAACAGGCTTGGTTTTCGGCGCTTCTGGCGCTGCAGTAAATTTTGCACCCTTTGTAATTTTCTTAGCTATTTTTTTGGCTTCTTTTTCAGCATCAACGTCTGTAGTTATGCCTTGTTTCTGAAGCTGCGCTGTTATATTATTTATTTCGGCTAATAAAATTTCCTGTATAGCTTTCCTGGCGGCTTTCACCGGGGATGGCCCTTTTTCTTTTTTCATGGTCTATAGTTTCGACAAAAGTATATTTTTTAAACGTAACCTCTATATTATCATTATGTTAACAATTCAGCACGCCTTAACTTTGCATTAGTGATTTAATTACAATACAATATCGCTAAAAATTGTTTTAATTATCCAATTTAAACCAAAAACTTGCCAAAAAATGGCCGGTAAACTCCTTTACCGGCCGCTTTATTGACGTGCCTTTTGCTGAACTGCTACAGGAGCCCATCATTCGGATATAGCAAGGGCCTGCCAGCTCGCATCATTTGCATGGCACACAGGTTGATTCGTTTAAGTTCATGTAGGTATTAACCTGGGCTGCCGGTTTGCCAAAGCGTTTTATGATGCTTGCTTTCAAATTGCTCATCCTGTTAAGCAGCCGGAAATTAAATGAATATTTGGTAAAATTAACCAGCAGCAAACTCAACAGGATAACAGCCAGCCCGAAAACCTGCAAACCCGAAATACTTTCGCCGGCGAACAATACGCCAAGCAAAACGGCAATCACCGGGTTTACATAGGAGTGCGTACTTACAATGGTTGCCGGTTTTACCGAGAGCAACCAAACATAGGCGGTGAAAGCGCCTATCGAACCAAAAACAATTAAGTAAGCCAGCGCCATCCAGGCCTGCATGGGTACGGTATTGAACTGAAAGCCATGGTACTCGCCCCTGAAAAGACTTGCCAGTACAAATGCCAGTCCGGCAATAACCATTTGCCAGGCAGTATTTAAGCGGGCGGGGCCATTATTGCCACGTTTTTTTGAGAATAACGAACCGCCGCACCATGCTATTGGGCTCACCAGCAATAAAAGCAAGCCTGTAACCTGTGCAGGGCTGATACTCCCGGCCAGCGATTTGGTTAGGGCTTCGCCAAAAAGTAAAAGCACCCCGCCAAAACCCAGCACAATGCCGCCTATAGTGGTTTTATTGCTTAAGTTAATCTTCCAGTTGGCTTTATCCAGCACAACAAACCATATAGGGTTGGCCGATACCATAATGGCAACGATAGAACTGGGTACAATTTTTTCGATCCAGATAATAAGCCCGGTGGCAACAAACAACATCGAAAGGCCGCTGATGCCCGAGGTGATGACATTTTTAAGCACCCATATACGGTCGCCTTTGATGTAGCACCAGGCCAGCATGAGTATGCCGGCAGTAAAAAACCGCAGGGCGCCCATCATCATTGGCGGGAAACCGTGAATAGCCATCTGTATAAAAAAGTAGGTAGAACCCCACACGATGTAAACAATAGCGAAAGCGATAATTACTAAGAGTAATGATGGCTTATTGGTGGATGTATTATTCATTTTTTTGTGTTTTAATGTTTAGTAAGAAAATTGATTATAACTGGTAATTGTCAGTATATCGCTTCATGGATCGCTCAAAAATCTCCCGGGCATTACCCAAAAGTTCCTGTCCCTCGAAAGTGGCGCCATAAAGCGAATCGAAACTTAAGGCTGCGCATTTTTTATACATGGCACTAAATTCATCGCGAGAGAGTGGTATCTGGTTGGGGTAACTGTACATAACTGCAGTGTGCCGCTTACTGCGCGAGATATACAAAGTATCACCACACAACATCGACCCACATTGTGAAAGCGTGCCGATATGCAGCACACAGCTTCCCGGAAAGTGGCCGCCAATGTGTACGATCCTGATATCATCCACAATCGGTTTTTCTTCGCCTTGCCAGTGTTCAATGGATGCACCGGGATAAAAGTTAAACTCCTTGTCGTTATGGTGGATATAAACCGGGCAGTTAAACTCAGCGGCCCAATCATTCATGGTGGTGTAGAAGTGTGGGTGCGAAAAAGCAATTGCCTTTAAGCCACCTTTTGCGTTGATGAAATCAATCGTTGGCTGATCGAGTAGCGAAATACAATCCCAAAGTACGTTGCCATTTGGCGAGATCACCAGGAATGCCCGTTGCCCTATGGCAAACTCCGGTTCCATTGTCAGGGTATAAAGCCGCTCGTTTAATTGGGTTATCTTAACGCGATAGTTGCCTTTTAATTGATCAATGTTTGTCCACGCCTGGCCGTTTGGATTGATAAATTGGCGGTCGTCGTTGCAGATGGGGCAAAGATCGGACAGCGGTTGATTTTCGGGAAACTGGGTGCCGCAGGCGGTGCATATAGTGTTATTTTTCATATCGATTTGTTGAGTTTGGTTGGTCATCGTGATTTACATTGAATAGAATTTGGCTTCGCAGGCTCATTTACAAAAAACACCAAAAGCCTGGCTGTTACCGACGTGCTGTTATTTCGGGTTAGTGAGTGCACACCGTAGGGCTTTTCGTAAAATGTATCGCCGGTGTGATACAGGTGATGTTTACCCTCAAAAACCGATTCGATCTCGCCGTCGAGCACGTAACCAAAAGTTGGGCATGGATGCTGATGCGCCGGTGACGAACTGCCCGGAGGAAAATTTACAATTTCCATCTGCACTTCTTTGTTGCTGATACCATTTTCATTCAGCAATTGCTTTAAAAGCGTTTGCTCTGTTATCTTTGGGGGATTTGGTTTAGTTTGGGCTGATGTGTGCCCGGCAAAAATCAAGGTCAAAATGAAACTGCCCGCAACAACTGCCATAAGGCTGTTATTGAGTAAACGGCGGTTCACCGCGTTTCTTTCCAGCAGAGCATCAATGCTCCATTCGTATTGTGGCAGGGTGGCCAATAGAAAACTTGCCCCGCTTAAAGTAAAAACAGAATAGCCCAGCGGCGAATCGATGCCAAAGGAAATGGCCATCGCGATAGCAAAACAGAAGCTTAATATACCACTGCCAATGGCGGCAATCCGGGTATAAAAGCCGGTTAATAGCATCAGTCCAAAAATTCCTTCTCCCAGGGTGGCTAACAATGCCAGCGCAGGCACAATGCCCGAAGGTAAAAAGCTCATTACTTTGCCGGCGTAGGCTACAAAGTGCGCCCAATCGCCCCAGCCAACATGTGGCCGACCGTTTTTGCCTAATATCCCTAACCTATCGGCCACTTCCCATAAATAGGCCGAGCCAATAGCCAGGCGGAGATAAAGGGCCGGTAATTTTGAGTTTTGAATGCTTTTCATCGTCGTTATTTTTAATTACAATACTAAAGTATAGGTAAATTGGACTACTTTTATAGTCCAGAATTAACAATAGAGATAGTCCAGACATGTCGATAGTTGAAAGCCTGATCACCATTAATAAGGAATTACCAACGCCGGTTTATTTGCAGATATGCAATGGCATTATTCACCACATCAGGCGGGGCGACCTCAAGCCTGAAAGCGCCCTGCCAGGAAGCAGGATACTTGCTGGAGCTTTAAAGGTGCACCGCAAAACCGTGGTGGCAGCGTACGACGAGTTGTACGCCCAAAGCTGGGTGGATGTCTTTCCGCGCAAAGGCATATTCGTTGCTAAAAACCTGCCCGATGTAGCACCCAGACCCTTACAGGTTGATAATGAGATAAGCAGTTTTCCGGCGGCTACTTTTTTTGAGGTAGATGATCAGTTTGTTCCGTCGAGCGGTCTTTTTAAACCCAAACCGGCCAACAATCTCATTTTTAATGATGGCTTTCCTGATACGCGCCTGGCGCCGGTTGATTTGCTGGTGAGGGAATACCGGCGTTTCGGCAACTATCGTTTCACCTCGAAATACCTAATGTATGGGCCTGAAAAAGGATCGGAAAATTTGAGGGGCGAACTGGCTCGTTTCCTTTCCGAAACACGGGGCCTGCAGGTGAGTCCCGAAAATATTTTAATTACCAAGGGCGTGCAGATGGCCATGTATTTAACTGCCCAGGTGCTGCTGTCAAAAAACGATGTGGTGATAGTGCCCGATCCGGGTTATATCATGGCAAACCAGGTTTTTGAACATACAGGCGCAAAACTGGAGTATGTCCCGGTTGACGAATGTGGAATCGATTTGAACGCGGTGGAGGCGATCTGCAAGAAGGCAAAGGTGAGAATGCTTTATGTAATACCACATCACCACCGGCCCACTACAGTAACCCTAAGCTCCGAAAGGAGGATGCAGTTACTTGAGCTGGCTATGAAGTACCGCTTTGCCATCCTGGAAGACGATTATGATTACGATTTCCATTATGCGAGCAGTCCCATATTGCCGCTGGCCAGCGCAGACTATTATGGCAGCGTGATTTACGTTGGCTCTTTCTGCAAAACCATTGCACCCGGCATACGCGTTGGCTTTGCCGTGGCGCCGCTTAACCTTATTGAGCAAATGGCACGCCTGCGTAGGATGATCGACCGGCAGGGTGAACAATTGCTGGAAGAAGCTATGGCCAACCTGCTGAAAAACGGCGATATCGGCCGTCACCTAAAAAAAACCAATAAAATATATCATGAGCGTCGCGATGTACTTTGCCAGCTGCTGCAAGAGCAATTAGGCGATAAAATATCTTTTAAAATACCCGACGGCGGTTTTGCCATCTGGATGAATTATAACAATGGCATCCTGCCCCAAAAAGTTGCTGCAGCGGCCGCGGAAATGGGCCTTTCGGTGAGCGATGGTACCGAGTATTTCCAGGATGAATCTTACGTAAACACCTCGATAAGGCTGGGTTTTGCCTCGCTCAATTTAAAGGAACTGGAAAATGGAGTTGAAATTTTGGCGAGGGCGGTGGAGAAGGTTGGGTGAAATTTTATCAATCCGAGTATGATTGGTTTGATTTTTGCAATAATTACAAAGCTAAATCATCTGTACTTGCTTAATAATTAGCGAAGCATTATATTTGATATAACGAAATTATTTTAGATTGTAAGGCCATGGAAAATTTTGGAATAAGAACTGCTATTGTAAAGGAATACAATGCAGCTGCAGAGGTGGCAAAGGAGATGGATGTTAATAATTTAACATCTATTCCCACCGCATTTACGTGGAATGGAGATTTAAATGTATCAGTAACAGGCATAACAAATTCAGTATCAGATCATTTTAAAATAAGCCCTGAAGCTATAAATGGAGCCCTAACTGAAATGAAAAATGAGGGTATATTAAACATTAACCTGATACCGGTTAGTTCTGGCATGACTATTCCTTTCGTAACTATAAATGATACTCCCAGCACAGACGAAGAACTCGATAGCTTCAGAACGCTGTTTACCGACAAAGCCTACATAAAATAAAATAGTGACCTTACCTTATCTGATTCTTGGCTTCATAACAGCAGCTTTTTTTACCGCATGGCTTTATCATCTCGATTTAGTTGCAGATAAAAATCATGATACAAATTACACATATTTAACCTGGCCAAAAAACAGCGTTTTTAGATATCAGCTTATATATTTCGCTGTGGGCGCATTGTTTTTTATCCTTTATAAGGCAGGCTTTAATGTTTTCTCTAAAGGGAAAGATCCGGTTTCTATCGTTAAACAATATACCTCTGCCTACACACCAGAAGTGATGCTGATATTGGCAGAATCGTTCATTCTTGCATGGCTTATCAGGGGCATTTGCTCGTCTAAATCATTACCCTTTTTTAGCGGAAGTATAGACAAATTTCTCCAGACAAACTTTTTCAAAACCCTTAAAGAAGACATTAAAGAGGATCACATAACTGGAAAAGGCCTTTATGCTCAAAAAGTTATTCAGTCTTACAATAAAAGCGCAATAGAAGAATTAAATCTAAAAACGTTTGGAAATAAACTTATCTCCTATAATAAAGTAAATAAATTAAAACAAGCAGAGATAAAATCATTACTAAACGACATTGCCAGCGCAAGTTCGGTTAAAACGGCAATCATTATAACCCTGGGGACTTATTCAAAAAAACAATTGAAAAACATTCTTGAGGCGGATGAATGACATTTACTCCTGGTTTTTTAAATTCCTTAATTGGTTATTCAAACGAAATAACAATATTTCTTTAGTGGTGACCATCGGAACCTTGCTTCATCGCCGATAGTAAATTTGCATAATTTAACTGCCTATCGGCAATATGTTTCTTAAAAAACATATTATCTTTAAACAGATTTTCCTTAAAACCTTATCACCATGGCAACACAAACAAACAATTCAACCTTAGGGAACGGTGTTAACCTGCAACCTTCCTATTACAATAACGGCAATGTTAATTTTGGCTGGGGTTTAATGCAGCAGCAGGCCAATATTACAACGGTACGTATTGAAATTGAACCCGGGCGCGAAACACATGCTGCAGGTTGGATAGCCGACGCACAACGTAACGGGTACCAGGTAATAGCTACCTATCATAAACATACAGCAAATGGCAGTAATGATGTTAATGAATTGCTGGCTGCTGCCAATTGGTGGGTTAAAAATTACCAAAATTTGGGCGGCAATTTCATTATTAACCTGATGAACGAATGGGGCAGCCACAAAATGAATTCCCTGGATTATGCCCTCGCCTACAACCAGGCCATTGCCATCGTACGCACCGTTTATAACGGACCTATAGTGATAGACTTGCCCGGCTGGGGCCAGGAAGTAAACAGAGCCTACGCCGCAGTAACTTTAACGGATCCGGTTATAACCGATACAAATATTGTACTTTCGGTACATATTTATTTATCAAGCAGTAACACCGGCGGTGGTGGCACGTTAGTTCCGGCAGATCTTGATTTACTCAACAGTTGTGGCAGGCCCTGCATTGTAGGCGAGTTTGGGGCCGAAGGAGAAGGCTTATGCGATTGGTCGGTTTGTGTGGATCACGCCAAATCGCTCGGGTGGCCTGTCATTGGCTGGTGCTGGAATGGCGACGGCGAGGATTTCAACATGGTGAGCCCAAGCTGGAAACCGGGTTCGTTTCCCTCCAGTTTTACGCTGTCGCCTTATTTCGATACCATTTACAGTAAATTAAGCGGGCCTATCGCCTAAAAAGCGACTGATCAAATTATTAGCGCGCCGAAAAATTACTTCCGTACAACAACAGCTAAGGTTATTACTTGTTACATTTACTGTATAACCCTGCATAATGGAAACAGTTGCGCTCGGCAGCCGCACCGGTAAATGGATAATGGTTTCGTGTATCCTGGCGTCGGCTATGGCTTTTATTGATGGTACCGCGCTTAACGTGGTATTGCCATCGTTACAAAAAAGCTTAAACGCCACCGGCACCGACCTTTTCTGGATACTGAGCGCCTACCTGCTCATGCTGGCTTCGCTCATCCTTATCGGTGGCTCCCTGGGCGATCAGCTTGGCCGGAAGAAGATATTCATGGTTGGCATTCTCATTTTTATAGCCGGATCAGCTGCCTGCGGCTTTGCGCCCGGGGTTACCTGGCTGATTATTTTCAGGGTGATGCAAGGTGTTGGCGGGGCATTGATGATACCCGGCAGTTTATCATTAATATCATCATCTATACAAGCCAGCGAGCGTGGTAAGGCTATTGGAACATGGTCGGCTTTTTCAACTTTGGTAACTATGGGCGGTCCTATCCTGGGTGGTGCCCTGGGCGATGCCGGCTTATGGCGCTATATATTTTTCATTAATGTACCATTAGGACTAGCGGCGTTGATCATCCTAAACTCAAAAGTAAAGGAAAGCCGCGACGAGGACAGCAATCACCGGCTTGATTATCCCGGCGCCATCAGTATAGCGCTTGGTTTAGCCGCCGTTACTTTTGGATTTTTAAGTATCCCTGCATTAGGCATCCACAACCCCGAAGTATATGGTTCACTCATCTTCGGGCTGCTGTTGCTGATTGCGTTTATCATTATCGAAAACAAAAGCGCGCACCCCATGATGCCCTTAAAGCTATTTGCAAATTCCACCTTCAGCGGGGCAAACCTGCTGACGCTGTTCCTGTATGCCGGCCTGGGATCGGGTATGTTGTTTATGGGTTTAAATATGGTGCAGGTGCAGGGTTATAATCAAAAGGAATCGGGCCTAACCTTTTTGCCGTTTACGGTATTGATGATCACCATCGCACGGTTTTCCGGCGCTATGGCCACCAAATATGGGCCAAGATTATTTTTAATTGCCGGGCCGGCCATAGCGGGCGCCGGCCTGCTGCTGCTTTCGTTCATCAAACAAACTACCGGACCAGCCGAGTACTGGACAACCTTTTTCCCCGGCATTGTGGTGCTTGGCCTGGGTATGTCCATCACCGTTGCGCCGCTTACTACGGCGGTAATGGCTTCGGTAAGCGATCATTTTTCGGGAACCGCATCCGGCGTTAATAACGCCGTTTCGCGGATTGCCGGGGTATTTGCCAACGCAGTCTTTGGCACCCTTGCGGTTTTATTCTTTTCGGGCGCCCTGCAACAGCAGCTTGAGTCCATCCCCCTAAATCCGGCACAAAAACATGCCGTTATGGCGCAGGCGCCAGATATGGGCAATGCGCACGTCCCTAAGGATGTAGCGCCGCAAAACAACACTATTATCATCAAAGCCTATCACAACAGCTTTATATCCATGTATTCAAAAATCATGAAAATATCCGCCGCCCTGGGTTTTTTAGGTGCATTAATGGCGATGATTTTCATCCGGAGAATATAACCTTCCACCAACCACCTTGTTATACCAAACTCTTCTCAAATCCGGCAAAGTAAAACTCAAAATCTATCACACAAAAAACCCCCGCTCTTACGAAACGGGGGCCGATTGTGATTATTTTAGAAGGTAGTACTGTTAAAAACGGAATTCGATCTTGGTAAATATCCTCATACCGTTAAAGCCCATCTGTACGGCTTCAAACGGACCGCCTGATTCGCTGTCGCCAAATGAACTGCCGGTGTTTGGATTAACGGAACCCTTGATAACGTTGGTATTGGGGTGAACGTTAAACAGGTTGTCGACACCTATAGTCCATGTTGTAACTTTGTTTACTTTAAATAAAGCATAAAGGTCGGTAGTTACTTTTGGTTTGAAGTCGAAGATTTCCGGAACCGGTGAACCGTCTGAGTCCAAAGCTACATAAGGGAAGAAAGGATCGGGTGCATTAGCCGGTGGAGCGGTCTCGCCGAAACCTAATTCTTTCACGTCGCCATAGTAGGTAAGGTGGGTACCAAAGGCAAATTTATTTATGCCATACTCCATGTTAAGCGTAAACTTGGCTGTTGGCGCGCTCGCCTTCAGGAAGTATTGCTCCCTGTCCGAGAAGAAGGTAGCGCTATCAGATGCTGAATGCTTAAAGGTAGCAGGCACGTTAATTTTATCGATGTTTAAGTGCTGTAAGTTTCCGGCAAGCAACACGTTAAAGTGGCTTTTGTCCCAGCGTTTTTTATAATCTAAAACGATATCGACGCCTGTGTTGGTGGTGTTAACAGCGTTCGCAAAAAACTGTGCGTCGCCAATGCTTTGGGCATGCAATATATTCTGCAAAGGGGCCCCCAATGTTGCATCATCGGCCGAGTACAGACCTGAAATTACGATCCTGTTTTTGATGATAATATCATAACCGTCAACCGTTACGGTCAGGTTTGGCGCCGGTTTCCAGGCAAAGCCCAGGCTATAGTTTGTTGATGTTTCCTGTGTTAATTTAGGGATACCTGCTGTTTTGGCTACATCGGTATAATTAGGCACCAACTTGGTGTAAACCAGGTTGCCGCCAATTACCGTAGTATTGGTATTACTAAAGTTTATTTGCTGCAACGATGGTGCACGGAAACCCGTGCTTATGGAGCCACGCAGGTTAAAGTCGTCGGATACTTTATAGCGTGTTGCGAACTTAAAGGTGCTTACGCCACCGAAATCGGAGTAGTGTTCAAAACGGGCAGCTCCGTCAATTAACCATTGGTCGGTTAAATCAATGCTTGCTTCACCATAAGCAGCCTCGTTTGTGCGGCTTGCAATAACAGCGTCAGTTGGCTGATAACCGGGGTAACCTTCGGAACCTGATGCTTTCGATATCAGGGTGTCCTGGCCTTGTGAACCGGTGCTTGGCAATTTAGCGCCGCCATCGATATAGGAGTTAGGCTCACCGGCGTACAAATGATAACGCTCGTACCTGAACTCAGCGCCAAATGATAACTGCATGCCTTTGGCTACCTTGCTGAAATGTTTGGTCATATCAAAGTTGGCCGTGTTTTGCAGAAAGTTAAAGCCGCCGTCATCAAAACGGGTTTGTATAGGCTGGCCTGATACAACAGGCAACGAGGCATTAAAGGTGTTTTGTCCCCAGTAGTGGAAATCGTTGTAGCCTATGTTATTGCTCACGTCCCAATCCCAGCCGCTGCTGGTAGTTCCTTTAAAACCAAATGCGCCCGACCAATCCTGGATATAAACATCTTCCTCCGGGTCATAATAAACGTTATTAGGGTCATAAGGTGTTCCCGGAGGCGCATCTATGCGCATAATGCCCGGTACAAAAACCAGGTTACCATTTGCATCGGTAGGGAATTTTGTTGGGTTCTGCCGAAGGCCGTTATCATAGTTCCAGCTACGGGTATAGGCATATACATTGGAGTGTTTATAGTTGTAACCGCCAAAAGAGTAAAATTTGGTGTCGGTTCCCTTTAAAGGCACTTCCAGGTTAAACATGCCACCGCCAGATACTACCGAACCATCGCCAAAAGCCCTGCGTTCGCGGGCTACAGGCTGTGCGGTTGTAATATCGGAGTTTGTTGTCCAGTTGGTGTCGGGTGTTGCCCTGAAGGTTTTTCCCTGGTTCATATAGTTGGCGCCAATGTTAAGGAAGCCGCCGTCTTTGCCGATCGGTACGCCATAATCAACACCAACGGTATAAGTCCGGCCATCCAGTTTATGCCCGGTATAATAACCATAGGGATCAACGTTATTCAGGGTGTTATATTTAGAGTCGTCAAAAGCACTTAAGCCGCCGGTAACGTACAGGTGGTTAACATCTTTCTTTAAAACGATGTTGATTACACCGGCTATTGCGTCCGAACCGTATTGGGCCGAAGCACCATCACGCAGGATTTCCACATGGTCGATGGCTGATTCAGGTATAGCATTTAAATCAGTACCGCTATTACCACGGCCGCGGGTACCCACTTCGTTCACGAATGCTGATAGGTGACGGCGTTTGCCATTTACCAATACCAGTGTCTGGTCGAAACCAAGACCGCGTAAACTGGCAAAGTCAATAGCATCCGATCCGTCGCCACCGCTTTGTTTGTTATAGTTAAACGATGGTACCGCCTGGTTCAATTGGCTCATCAGGTCGGGTTTCGCCGTGGTTTCGGCTACCTGGTTTACACTTATCACATCAACCGGCACCGGCGATTCGAATTTGGTTCGGCCGCCACCGCGGTTACCCACCACAATTACTTCGCGCAGACCTTCAGATGAGGGCGCCAGTTGCATATCCAGCACTTTAATTTCGTTAGCCGCAAGCGTTACCGTAGCCGTTTGTGTACTAAAACCTATGGCCGTAAAGGTGATGGTATATGTGCCTGGTTTTAAAACAAGGGTGTATTTGCCATCATTATCTGTTGCACTGCCTGCACCGGACGATGCCCGTACACTACCACCGGGCACCGGCTTTCCGGCGCTTGTAACGGTTCCGGTTAATTTTTGGGCGAAGAGGGGACTGCAAAACAGCAAGGCCGCGCCCAGGAGATAGAAACGTAATTTTAACTTCATAGTCTATTAGTTTAATGCACATTCGTGTTAATTAATCGACAAAATAGTATTAATATTTCATTTTTTAGCATTAAACAAAAAAATAATGGCTTTTTGGTATGAAATTCTTAACAAAAATTGAGTTTACCTTGTATTTTATTAAAAATATAATTATTGTCGAAAAAAAATTTCGTATAATTTTAATTTTTAGCCTGAAATAGTGCTTAACACAGGGTTAAAAATGACTGTAAATTCGCTGCATGGCACCTCCAAAAGCCATTTAAACACTGAATGTCTAAAATAATCCAAATAAAAGAAGTCAAAACGGCCTTGTCACAAAATATTACGCTTGCAATTTAATTACACTAAGTATTATCAATTTTATACTTATTATTATGTAATAAATCATAATAAGACACCAATCTTCATAAAGGCTCTTACCCGCCTGTTTGAATTTCTTTTCTGCTACCAAATCCTTTAGCCCGCTAAAAACTGTGTTGTTTAAGGCTGCCGGTACATAGCCGTGTCATCCGTTTTTCATGGCGGGCAATCAATATCACTTTTGTGTCAAAAAGTATAAAATTGGTAAACTAAATTGACTAAATTAGTCAACTTGGTTTACCTTTGTACTGTTAATCGCAGACAAATGAAAGCACATCTATATAACATAACCGAAATGCTGAGAGGTTTAAAAACCTTTCAGAATTTATTCCGCGCAAAATTCAACAGCGGCAATTTCAACGCTTTCAACTGGATTGCACAGTTTATTTCGCCTAAGCTTTCGTGGAATGCGTTAAGCGCCTACCTGTTACCACTCTCCAAACAATTATTTAAAGACCTGATGGGTTCCGAACTTGAACTTGATGTGATACTGATCATGATCGGCGGATACTTCCTGGCAGCCCGGCGGGTTTTTAGTCAAAATATGTTCATAAAAAAATTTACAAAATCCGAAACTATGCGGATTAACGTAGTTGAGAAATCTGAAACTAATACAATGAAAACTAAATACATGCACTTGTTTGCAAAAAGCGCCGCCATGCTTTTACTGTTGCTGGCACCATCCTTCCTTTTTGCACAGCAAACAATAGTAAAAGGTGTGGTTACCGATGCCCGCACCCATGAAACCATGCCTACCGTAACTGTTGCGCTTGAAGGCACCAGCGTAGCCGGCAGTACCGATAATTCAGGAAAATACCACCTGGTTAGCAGCAGCGGCAATCCAACCCGCATTAAAGTAAGCTTTATAGGCTACAAAACTGTTTTTAAAGATGTAAAACCGGGTGAGGCACAAACCATTGATATCAGCCTGAGCGAAGACCGGCAGTTACTCACTGAAGTGGTTGTAAAAAGCGCCAAAAAAACACGCTATACCAACAGGAACAACCCGGCAGTGGAACTGATACGCAAAGTTATCGCCCACAAAGATTCGAACCGGCTGGAAAACTTTAGCTATGCAGAATATCAGCAATACGAAAGAATTATATTTTCATTAAGCGACCTTTCGGAAAAATTTAAAAACAAAAGGATCTTCAAAAATTACCAGTTCTTGTTCACCGAACAGGACTCAACCGAAATAGGCGGTAAAATTCAGCTGCCTATATACATGGAAGAAAAGCTTTCGGATAATTACTTCCGCAAGTCGCCATATGCAAAAAAACAGGTTATCCTGGCCAGCAAACAGGTAAAGTATGATGAGCATTATGTTGACAACGAAGGACTGAAAGCTTATTTTAACCGGATGTACATGGATATTGATATTTACGATAACAATATCCCCCTGCTTGCCAACCAACTATTAAGCCCGATTGCTGATGGCGCACCTTCATTCTACAAGTTTTTTATCACCGATACGATTAAGGATGTAAGTCCGCAGTTGATTGAGTTAAGCTTTACACCGCGCACTACTACCGATATGCTTTTCCAGGGTAAAATATACATTACCATGGATGGCAATTATGCGGTACAAAAGGCAATACTTTCGGTTAACAAAAACGTTAACCTGAACTTTGTAAGGCAAATGCAAATTACCCTGGCCTTTGATAAAACCGACGGTGGCAAATATCGCCTGGGCCAGAGCGACCTGAAAATTGATTTCGGCCTTAATAAAAACAAGGGTGGTGGTGTTTACGGCGAGCGCGTGGTGATCATGAACAACTTTGTTGCCAACAAACCCCGTACCCCCGAAACCTACAATGGCCCCGAGCAAATGATTGCCTATAATGCGACTGAAAAAGGCGACGAATTCTGGAAGGCCGCACGCCCCGACACATTGAAACCGGGCCAGGCAAACATCTATAAAAATATCGACAGCCTGCAAAACCTAGCATCGTTTAAACGGGCCATGAATTTGATTACGCTATTTGTAGCCGGTTATGATAACCTGGGGCCGTTTGAAGTCGGCCCGGTAAACACCTTTTACAACTATAACCCGGTTGAAGGTTTCAGGCTGCGCTTAGGCGGACGAACTACTACCACCCTGAGCAAACGTTATTACATGGAAACCTATGGCGCTTACGGCTTTAAGGATGATAAATTTAAATACTTTTTAAGCGGCACCTATTCGCTCAATGATAAGTCTATCTATTCGTTCCCGCAAGAATATTTGCGCGCCAGCGTTCAGCATGACACCAAAATACCGGGACAGGAACTGCAATTTGTGCAGGAGGATAACGTATTGATGTCGTTCAAACGCGGGTTCAACGAAATTTATACTTATAACGATGTCTTCCGGCTGGATTATGTACACGAGTATTTAAACCACTTTTCGTACAAGTTTGAACTGAAAGCCTGGAACCAAAGCCCTGCAGGCGCATTATATTTCAACAACCTGGTGAACGATAAGCCAAACCCGATAAACAGCCTCCAAACCACCGAGCTTTCGATGGAACTGCGTTATGCGCCTCAGGAAAAATTTTACCAGGGTAAATTATACCGTACGCCAATACCTGATAAATACCCCGTTTTTACTTTGCGGTACCAGGAAGGGTTTAAAGGTTTCCTGAAAGGCCAGTACAATTATCAAAATGTAACTGCCGATATTACCAAACGTTTTTACCTGTCGCAGTTAGGGTTTACAGATGTGGAAACCGAGGGTGGCTATATTTTCAACAAGCTGCCTTTCCCTTTGCTTGATATTCACCATGCTAACCAGACTTTTGCTTTGCAGCTGGAAAACTATAACATGATGAACTTCCTGGAATTTGTGAGCGATCATTACGCCAGTGTAAATATCGACCACCACTTTAACGGGTTTATATTTAACAAGGTGCCTTTGCTGCAAAAGCTGAAACTGAGAGAAGTGCTGTCGTTTAAATCGCTTTGGGGTGGTGTAAGGCAGGAGAATAACCCGGCTTATGATAAATCGTTGCTGCAGTTCCCGGTTAATGCCGAAGGCAGGCCGCTTACCTATACGCTGAACAACGGGCCTTATATGGAAGCCAGCGCCGGTATCGAAAACATATTTAAAATACTGCGCCTGGATGTTATTCGCAGGCTATCATATCTGGATCATCCCGATGCACCGGTTTGGGGCGTAAGGGCCAGAATTGTAGTACAATTTTGATGACATTTGTTTGACAATGACGAACATTAATATTATATTCGTAAACTAAGTTGACCACTATAGCGTTTATTAATAAAGAACAAAATGGAAACCTGTAATTCAAAACGGCTTTTAGCCAAGCTGGTATACCTGTTAAAGCGTTCATTAGATGAATGGATAGAATCGCAACTGTGCGTGGCTAACCAGGTATGCTTTAACAAAAGCCAGCTACCCCTGTTTATGAGTATTGGTACCGAAGGCATCTCCAACAACAAACTTGCCGATGGCTTAAACATCAGCAAGCAAGCTGCCAGTAAAGTAATAAAGGAACTGGAAGAACTGGGCCTGGTAAAAAGCGAAAAATGCACCACCGACGCGCGGTCAGTAACTTTGTTTTTAACCGATGAAGGTATCCGCCTTTACCAGCATGTTAGAAACCAGATGGAGATACTGGAAAACGACTATAAGAAAGTAGTAGGCGCCAAAAACTACGAAATAGCTATAGAGGTTATGCAAAAGCTGAACCATTATCATGACCAGCACAGTAAGGTTGCGCTGAATTAAGTTCCAAACGTCATGCTGAATTCATTTCAGCACCTCACTTGCTAAGCCGCGTGCTGAGTAATCCGGTGCTGAGCCAACTGCTTGGTGGTTACTTGTCACTGGGTTACCTGTTTGTGGGGTCCCGAAACAAGTTCGGGATGACATATTTGGCGGCATAAGTCATTTTTTGAACACACTTAACTAACACGCTCCTTTAATAAAGCTAAAACGCTATTTCCCAATCTTTAACCGCAGGCTAAATCACAATTTGCCATGCTTTTTAATATAAGTATACAACTGCCCGCCCGCCAGTAAAAACGCTCCGGTGCCGTAAACTTCGTTACTTTGATCGGTTACCTTATCGGGACTGGCGCCAATGGGTTGTACATAACCCAGCATACCATCCGGTTGCACGGCTGTTACCAGCGCCATCCAGGCTTTTTTGGCTACTGGCAGGTAGGTCGCCTTATCCAGGTACCCATTATTCAATCCCCACAAAATAGCATAACAATAAAAGCCGGTGCCGCTGGTTTCTTTAATGGGATAGCTCTCAGGATCGAGCAGCGACGCATGCCAGCTGCCGTCGGGTTGTTGCAGCAAGGCTATTTTAGCGGCCATATCCTTAAACTGGCTGATAAACTTTTCCCGATCAGGGTAATTGGCAGGCATATTTTCAATTACCCTCGCCAATCCGGCCAAAACCCAGCCATTTCCCCTCGACCAAAATACCTTTGTGCCATTTTTTTCCTTCTTATTTAAAAAACTACCATCGCGCGAGTACAGGTGTTCGTTGGTATCGTACAGGTAATCGGTCGTTTTTTGCCAGAGTTTAGTGGCTTTATCCAGGTATTTTAAATCGCCGGTAGCGGTTGATAAGTAGGCCAGCGCCGTTGGTCCCATAAACAAGGCATCGCACCAGGCCCACTCACGGCTCTGGATATTGTTTTTCCACTCCAGCGACTCGCTAAACGGCAGCTCCACAATGCTATCAGCCTGCTGCTTAAAGGGCGTAATCATTTCAGGCTTTTTGTACTTCATATACAGCAACGAATAAGTTTGCCCTACGCAATAATCATCGGCCAGCAAACGACTACGGCCGGTATTCCAGCCTACATCATTGCCAATGGCAATCAGGGCCTGGTGATATTTTTCATCGCCGCTTGTTTTGCCCAGGTCGAAAAGGCCCGTGTACAGGGCTGCGTTAGTCCAGTCGGTTTTTTTGTGTTTGAAACCATCCGTCTGCCATGATTGTAATTGCCAGTCGCCAACGCGCTTCATTATCTTCAATACCGCAGCGGCATTATAAATGGTATCCCCAGCAGTTTTTACCGGCGCTGATGCACTCGCGTTTGCGCATGCTATTATTAAAAAAAAGATTGCAAAATTTCTGGCTACAGCAATTGGTTTCATGTGTTAATTGGTTAGTGGCTGCAATTTAATATTTCCGTACATAAAACAGGCAATCCGATGTAAACGTCATTTTCAAATCAACAGCCTTGTGACGCTCCCCGTGTTCCCTACGAGAATATATTGCGCTGCCTTACAGCATTTAAACATGCAACAGTTTTTTTACTTCATCCGTATAAGGATGAAAACACCTTTAAAAAAGTGTGATTTAATTTTAACAAAACATAATAAAAATATAACAGGTTTAACCGGGCCGTTGCGCCAATACAACCAAACCCAATTTGTTATTAACAAGTGATTTTTTACTGAATAAATGTTTAAATTTCATTCAAAAATACATGCGAAGTACTTCCTTGTCCTCCTTTTAATGGGACTATCATCGCTGCTTTTCGCGCAAAATCAACAACTTCACTTTGATCATCTTGGAACAGCAGATGGCCTGTCTGAACTTGATCCAAACTGTATTATACAAGATAGCAAAGGGTTTATATGGATAGGCACCGCCGACGGGCTAAACCGGTACGACGGCTATAAATTCAAAATTTTCCGTAACGATGTAAAAGACGCCGCCAGCATAGGCAGCAATTATATACAGGATATGGCCGAGGATAAGGATGGCTATATCTGGATTGGTACTATAGGCGGCGGTCTCAACCGGTTCGACCGGAGGACCAATCAATTCCGCCGCTTTATGCATAGCGACAAGGACAGCAAAAGTATTTCGAGTAATTTTATCAGTAAAATAAGCATCGAAAAATCGGGCAAAATTTGGGTGGCAACACAGCGCGACGGTGTAAACCTGTTCGACCCCAAAACCGGCACTTCAGTTCATTACCTCAACAACAAAAACAACGCAAAGAGCATCAGTTCAAACGAAATTGCCAAAGTTTATTGTGATAACGATGACAACGTTTGGGTAGGCACCGTGAACAACGGCCTGGCGCTCTTCGATCGCAAAAACAATAATTTCAATACTTTCCGGCACTCCGAAACGGATAAGAGCTCTATTTCAGGCGATAAAATAACCGCTATTTTTGAAGACAGCGCCCACCAGCTCTGGGTTGGTACCCAGGAAAACGGGCTGAATCTTTACAATCGCGTAAACGGCACATTCAAACATTTTATCAATGATCCGCATAACAGTAATTCGTTGGTGAACAACAGCATCCAATGCATTACCGAAGACGAAAGCCATAGTTTGTGGATTGGAACGGAAAACGGCGGCTTAAGCATTTATAGTTACGCCTGGGACGTATTTTTTAGTTACAATCACGATGATGTAGACAATACCACCATCACCAGTAACTCAGTTGATGTGATATCGCCAGATAAAACAGGCAATATGTGGCTGGGTACCTTTGGCGGCGGTATTAGCCTGTACAAGAAAAACAAAGGCGCTTTTAACCACTACACACATAGTTCGCTGCCGACCAGCCTGTCCAATAATTTTGTACTCGATCTGTTCGAGGATGACAGTAACCGTATTTGGGTAGGTACCGATGGCGGCGGATTAAACCTGTTTGACCTGAAAAGCGGGAAGTTTACCGTATTTAAACACCAGGATGCAAACAAGAACAGCATCAGCGGCGACAATGTACTGGCTATCCGGGAAGACCGTGATAAAAATTTATGGATAGGCACCTGGGGGAATGGGGTTAACATTATGAACCCTACAACCCGAACTTTTAAAACTTTTAAACACAGTCCGAACGATCCATCGAGTTTAAGTGGCGACAATATATACTCCATTGTACAAACTCCCGACAATAAAATATGGCTGGGATCATTTGGTGACGGCCTGAATTTATATCAGCCTAAAACAAACAGCTTTATTCATTATAAAAACAATGCAGCTGACCCCAAAAGCCTTGCCAGCGACCGGATTAACTCGTTATTGAGCGATAGCAAAGGCAATTTGTGGGTAGGAACTGATGATGCCGGCATCAGCCTTTTTAATGCAAAAACAAACAGCTTCGTCAACTTTAAACATAACGATAAAACCAACAGCGTAAGCAACAATACTATTTTCGACCTGTACGAAGACCACCTGGGTTATATATGGGTTTGTACATTGAGCGGCCTTAATCGATTCGATCCAAAGACACATCGTTTTACCATATTTAAAACCAAAGACGGTTTACCCAATGACTATGTACAGGCCATACTGGAAGACGACAAGGGCAAACTTTGGGTAAGTACCAACAATGGCATATCTAAATACGACCCCGCAACCAATAAATTCAGGAATTTTACCATCGAAAATGGCCTGCAGGCCGATGAGTTTAAACAACATTCGGCTTTCAGGAGCAGCACCGGCGCTTTGTACTTTGGCGGCGTAAACGGCTTTAACTCCTTTTTCCCTGATCAGTTAACCGAAACACCTTATGACCCGCCTTTGGTGTTAACCAATTTTCAGCTATTTAATAAAAATGTTGAGGTTGCCGAAAACGGCGACGATCCATCTCCATTAAAACAGGACATCTCGGTTACCAAAAAGATAATCCTGTCGCATGATCAATCGGTTTTGTCTTTTGAATATGCATCGCTTGATTATCTGTCGCCTAACAAAAAGAAATACGCTTACATACTGGAAGGCTTTGATAAAGGCTGGAATTATGTTGACAACAAAAATATAGCGGTTTACACCAATGTTCCGCCGGGCACTTACACCTTCAGGGTGAAAAGCCAGGGCGAGGCAGGCAAGTGGTCGCCGCATATGCTAAGCCTGGTAGTTACTGTAGTTCCGCCGTTTTGGTTAACCTGGTGGTTCGAGTCGCTTAGCGGTTTGCTCATTATCGGTTCTATTTACGGGCTGTACCGCTACCGGGTTAACAGCTTCATCAAACAAAAAATACGATTGGAGCACCTGGTTAAGGAACGCACTGCCGAGGTGCGCCACCAGGCCAGCGAATTGCAAAAACAAGCTGAAGACCTGCAGTCGATGAACGAGGAATTGCAGGCACAATCGGAAGAACTACAGGCGCAAACCGACGATTTACAGGCATTGAACGAGGAATTGCAGGCACAATCAGAAGAGATGCAGGCACAGTCCGAGGATCTGCGGGTACTAAATGAGCAATTGCAGGCGCAATCAGAAGAATTGCAGGACCAAAAAGAACAGGAATACCAGTTACGCCAGGAAGCCGACCGCGCAAACCAGGCCAAGAGTATTTTCCTGGCTACCATGAGCCACGAGATACGGACGCCGATGAATGGCGTAATAGGCATGGCATCGCTGCTGGCCGATACCGAACTAACCCCCGAACAACGCGAATACGCGGAAACCATTGTAAATTGCGGGGATAGCCTGGTAAACGTGATCAACGATATACTGGATTTCTCGAAAATAGAATCGGGCAAAATGGAAATTGAGCAGGAGGACTTTGACCTGCGCGAAAGCATGGAAGAGATAATGGACATGTTTTCGCAAAAAGCCGCGGAGCAGCATCTCGACTTACTTTACCAGATTGATTTTGACCTGCCGCATAAAATTATTGGGGACAGCTTGCGCCTTAAACAGGTTATTATAAACCTGATAAACAACGCCATGAAGTTTACACAGAAAGGCGAAGTGTTTATAAAGGCATTTCTTTCGGAATCAACGTCACCCGATGAACTGGAAATTGGCTTCAGCGTAAAAGATACCGGCATAGGCATCCCGCAGGATAAACTTAACGGCTTGTTTACCGCATTTTCGCAGGCCGACTCATCCACCACCCGCAAATACGGCGGCACCGGGCTGGGGCTTACGATCAGCGAACGCCTGGTGAAGTTAATGGGTGGCAATATATGGGCCGAAAGCCATTTGGGCGAAGGATCGACCTTCAGCTTCACCGTAGCAGTTAAGAAAAGCAGCCAGCAGTCGGCCGAAGAGTTGTTACTGGCAAACATTGGCCCGCTTGAAGGTAAAAAAGTATTGCTGGTTGATGATAACAAAACTAACCTGGCCATTTTAAAGGCACAGCTGGAACGCTGGAAATTGGTACCTGCCACCTGTATATCGGCGCAACAGGCTTTTGAGTTTTTAGAAGTTCACCAGGATTTTAGCCTGATTATTACGGACATGGAAATGCCTGGCATAAACGGCATCAGGCTGGGGCAAATGGTTAAGAAAATGACCAAGCCACTACCGGTGATCCTTTTAAGCTCCATAGGCGACGCATCCGTGAAAAAATATCCGGGCGTATTTTCATCGGTACTGGTAAAACCGGTTAAACAAAGCCAACTCTGGAAGAGCATATATGCGGAGCTTGGCGAACAGAAAAACACGGTGAAGGTTGAAGAAAAGCAAACCAATTTACTGAACCCTGATTTCGCCAAACAGTTTGCCCTGAATATATTGGTGGCCGAGGATAACTTTATTAACCAGAAACTGATTGAACGCATATTAAACAAACTGGGCTACCAGCCCGATATGGCCAATAACGGCGTGGAGGCGCTGGAACGGTTTAACAGCAAACCATATGATGTTATATTGATGGATATTCAAATGCCCGAAATGGATGGCTTTGAAGCGACCAAACAAATACGCGAACTGGCGGGCAAACAACCATACATTATTGCCATGACCGCCAATGCCTTATCAGAAGATAAAGAAATTTGCCTGAGCAGCGGAATGGACTATTACATTTCCAAACCGATGAACATCGAGAGCCTCGTAGCTAACTTAAGAGAAATTCATGCATTAAAAAACGGCGGAGTTTTACAGCCGACTTATTAATCTTCCAGGCGGCGATTCATTAAAAAAGGCGCTAGGAAACTGCCGCATTCCCTTTATATTACTTTTATCAACGGTCCGCCATCTGGTTTTATCAACTCGCCAAAAGGCTTTATTTCACCTGCTGCGAAGCCCAGTTCCATCAGCATTTTTTCAAAATCGGCTATACCTTCGCGGGCTACTGCAACCAGCAATCCACCACTTGTTTGTGGGTCGGCCAAAATATGTTTTTGAGCATCGCTTATGTCGCCAACTTTATGACCGTAACTGTTCCAGTTACGAACAGTGCCCCCGGGGATGCAGTTTTGATCGAGGTAATAAGCGGTTGAGGCTATCACCGGAACTTTATCAAAGTCAACAACTGCGTGCAAGCCGCTGCCTTCGCACATCTCGGCAAGGTGGCCAAGCAGACCGAAGCCGGTTACATCTGTCATGGCTTTAACAGCGTCAAGTTGCGCAAATGCTTCGCCGGGTTTATTCAGGGTTGTCATGCTTTTTAGGGCAATAGCCGCATCCTCGGGCAACAGCATCCCCCGTTTTTGTGCAGTCGACAAAATGCCGACACCCAAAGCCTTCGTGAGGTACAACACACATCCTTCAGTAGCAGTAGAGTTTTGCTTCAGCTGCCCAATATTAACCATACCATTAACCGCAAGGCCGAATACAGGTTCGGGGCAATCAATACTGTGGCCGCCGGCAAGCGTTATACCGGCTTCGGTACAGACAGCCCTTGCACCCTCTAATACTTTTTGCGCAGTTTCGGGTGGCAGCTTTTCAATCGGCCAGCCCAGTATCGCGATAGCCAAAACAGGCTTCCCTCCCATGGCATACACGTCACTTATCGCATTTGCAGAGGCTATTCTTCCAAAGTCGTAGGCGTCATCAACAATCGGCATAAAAAAATCTGTTGTCGAAATTAAGGCGGTTCCATTGCCCAGGTCCAGTACAGCAGCGTCGTCCCGTTTATCATTGCCTACAAGCAATCGCGGGTCCGCAAAAGAAACCACCGGGCTGTGTAATATTTTATCGAGAATGGCCGGACTGATCTTGCAGCCGCATCCGGCGCCGTGTGAGTATTGGGTTAGTTTTATTGTGTTTGTTTCCATCGGTTTTAAAATTGACAAGCCGGAACGCAATCGTTTACAAATTGCAAAACTTGTTGGGCGGCAATTGACGTATCATCGCCGGTTATATCAAAAGCAGAAATTGGCCCGGCTGTGCGATTGGCCAGCCCGGCACGGTAAGTTTTGTCGTAGTACACCAGCGCCAGGCGTACAAAGTCCTGCATCCGGTTTTCCCTGATGGCGAGTATGGCATTTTTTGTTTGCTCGGGGCCCAGGCGCTTGTGGATGCGCTGGGTACACTCCACCAGGAAATCCTTATCCAGCGCGCCATATTCGAAGGCAAGGTATTCTATCCGTTTTTCAACCGGCACCCGTATTTCAACCAAACTGGCTGCGCGCATCTGGTGCCAAAATTTATTGGGGATACACGTTTTGCCAATGGTAAGGCTTTCATCCTCCACCCAAACACGGTTTTGCTTATCTAACTTAGAAAGCTCGTCCGCCAGGTTGTTTTCAAATTGTTCCTGTGTAGGCTGCACCAATTTGTTCATGCTGCCATATGACGATCCCTGGTGCCGCGCCAGGTCCTCCAGGTCGATAACCTGCTCACCCAGCGAGTGGAACTCATGCAGTATTTTGGTTTTACCGGTTCCGGTAAGGCCGCCCAATATGCACAATTTATAGGTGGCCTCAAACTGACTGGCTGCCCACCGCCGATAGGCTTTGTAGCCGCCCTCCAGTAAACAAACCTCGAAACCATACAGGTTAAGCGCCCAGGCCATCGCGCCGCTGCGCATGCCCCCGCGCCAGCAATGTACTGCTACCTTTTTACCCTGTGCAATTTCCAATGCCTGTTTGATAAAACCCGACCATTTCGACCCCGTGAGATCAAAACCCAATAGAATGGCTTCTTCGCGGCCAACCTGTTTGTATGTGGTGCCCACTTTTACCCGTTCTTCGTTGCTAAATAAGGGAATATTAAAAGCCCCGGGGATATGACCCTGGGCAAACTCGGCGGGTGTTCTTACGTCAATTAAGGGCACCGGCTGGTCCATGCCAATCAGATCAGGAAAAGTCACCGGGTTGATCATCTGTTTTGGAGAACTTTAATTAGGGCATAAATGTACTGTACATTTTTTTACTGCCCGCTATTATTTTTTACGCCCGTTTATGGAATCCCCATTTTCCCTGCATCTCTATGGAAAATAGTGCTCCATGAAAAGATTAATTACCTTCCTCTTATCGGCAATTGTATTGATAGTGATACAAATATCCGGTGCGTTTGCACAGGGCCCGCAGCTTACTGTGGATGGCAAAACCAATAATGGCGTAAAACTGCAAACGCTTAAAATTGATGTGGCGGTTTATGGCAACATCAGCCGCACCACCTGGCAAATGACTTTTTACAACACCACCGGCCGGATACTGGAAGGCACACTCGAATTCCCCTTGAAAGACGGCGTAAGCGTGAGCCGCTACGCGCTGGATATTAACGGCCACATGCGCGAGGCCGTGCCTGTCGACCGCGGCAAGGGTACGGTAACCTTCGAAGCTGTTGAACGCCGGCGCATCGACCCTGGCCTGCTGGAAAAGGTGGAAGGAAACACTTTCCGCACCCGTATCTATCCCATCAACCCAAACAGCACCCGCACAGTTATTATTGCCTATGAAGAGGAGATCTCCCTGGAAGATAACGGCAGTTTGAAATTTACCCTGCCACTTAACTTAAAAGATACCGTTGACCGCTTTATGCTGAAGACATCCGTTATCCAAAGCGCCGCAGCACCTGTTGCCGATAACACCAACGGCGATAACCTGCAGTTCGATAATCACCAAAACACCTATACCGCGTCTATCGAAAAAAACAACTATACCCCCGATCATTCCCTGTCATTTTCTATCCCTAAACCACCCGATGCCAGCGAGGTGATGATACAGCAGCAAGGCAACAAGTACTACTATTTCATCAATGCCGGCTTAGCTTCCCACACTTCCAATAAGCCGCTGCCTCACCGTATCGGCTTATTGTGGGACGCCTCCCTGAGCGGGGCCAATCGCGATACCAAGAAAGAATTTGCCCTGTTGGATGCTTATTTTAAAACGGTAGGCAATGCCGAAATTTCCCTGGTGACCTTCAGTAATGTGCTGTTAAACACCAAAACATTTACCATTACCAATGGCAACTGGGCAGCCTTGCAAACCGAACTGGAGCATATCACCTATGATGGCGCAACCAATTTCGGCAACCTGTATTTAGCTAATTACCTGGTGGATGAATTTTTGCTTATGAGCGATGGCCACCAAACCCTGGGCGGCAAAAGCATCAAACTAACCAAAACGCCGGTTTATTGTATCAACTCAGCCGCCGCTGCCGATTACAGCAATTTAAAACTGATTGCCTTAAAAACGGGCGGCGAGCTGATTGATTTAAACAAGGATGATAACGAAAAGGCGCTGGTAAAACTAACCACCGTTCCGCTGCATTTCCTCGGCATAAAAAACAGCACCGCTGTTGAAGAGAATTACCCATCGTTACCGGTGGCTGTGGGCCGCACCTTTTCTATGGCGGGTATCACGCGCAACCCTAACCAAACCCTTACGCTGCAATATGGCTTTGGCAATAAAGTAAGCTACGAAAAGGAGGTTACGCTTGATTTTGGCAAGGATGGCGTCGACAGCCTCGACGTGGCCAAACTGTGGGCGCAAAAGAAAATTGCCGAACTGGATATCGAATACAACGCCAACCGCCAGGAAATCGAATCGCTGGGCAAGCGCTTTGGCATCATCACCCGCAATACATCGCTCATTGTGCTGGAATCCGTTAACGACTATATCCAATACAACATCGAACCGCCGGCCGAATTAAGGGCCCAGTTTGATGAAATCATGAAACAGCGCGGCCCCAATAATCCGCCGCCGCGCGAAAACCTCACCGCGGCCGAAAATATGCTGATAGACTTACGCCAGTGGTGGGGCGATAAGGATGTGCCCGTTAAAAAACCGGCGTTTGGCCGGGTGAGCAGCACATCCAACCAAATAAACCTCAACAGCTCCCGGGCTAATACGCAGGCAGCTACTGCCACTGCCCCTTCTACTGCTATGCCCGTCGCAGTTGGGCCAAACACCATTGTTGGCAGGGTGATTGGCAGCGATGACCGGTTGCCCATTGTGGGCGCCGCCGTCAGGATAAAAGGCACCAATATAGGCGCAGTTACCGATATGAATGGCGATTTCCGGCTCAACGGCAGCCCCGGCGTCGTGCTGGTAGTGGCTTATATTGGCTATCAACCTGTCGAAGTTACCGTACCTGGGCATAACGCCATCAGCATCAGGCTAACACCCGCTTCCAGCAGTTTAAATGAAGTGGTGGTTGTCGGTTATGGCACCCAACTAAAAAAAGATATCAGCGGGTCGGTGTCGACAGTGGATGTAAGCGATGCCAAAAAGATAAGCGCAACAAGCGTTGATCAAATGTTGCAGGGCAGGGTTTCCGGCGTTACCGTGGTTAACAATGGCGCGCCGGGGGCGCCTGCAAATGTATATATCCGCGGCCTTAGTAATTTCGGCAACACCAAACCCCTGTATGTGGTTGATGGCGTCGAGGAATCAGATGCATCGCTGATCAACCCAAATGACATCGAAACCATTGAGGTGTTAAAGGACGCTGCCTCGGCATCTGTTTACGGCGCAAACGGCGGCAATGGCGTTATCGTAATCACCACAAAAAAGGGCCGGTTTATCCCGGTACCCGATTCGGCAAGAACCCCAAGCCCTGCTGCCAACAATCCGCCGCCGGCTGCCCGCCCGGTAAATACCCCATCAACCGGCGGCGGCGATATCAGCGTGGCTTACCAGCCCAAGGAGCCCGATTATTTAACCACCATTAAAAAAACCGACAAAGCCCTGCAATACCAAAAATACCTGGAGCTGCGCCCCGCTTTTAAAACCAACCCGGTGTATTATTTTGATGTGGCCGACTATTTCATCAAAACCGGCAACCGCGAAATCGGCCTGCGCATATTAACCAACCTGGCCGAACTCGACCTGGGCAGCTTCGAACTGTACAAAATGCTGGGCTACAAATTAAAGCAACTGGAAGATATTGAAGACGAGCTTTACATCTTTAAAAAGATAACCGACCTGCGCCCGATGGACCCGCAAAGCTACCGCGACTACGGCCTGGCGCTGGAAGATGCCGGCGAACACCAAAAGGCGCTGGATACCCTGTACGATGCCATGACCAAAAGCTACACCCCCGAAGCCGACGGCCTGTACAGCGGCATACAGGAAACATTTTTGCCCGAAATAAACCGCATTGTCGCCCACAATAACGGCAAACTCAATTTATCGGCCATCCCCAAAACCGTTATTAAGGACATGCCCGTGGATGTGCGCATTGTAATGGACTGGAACATGAACAATACCGACATCGACCTTTGGGTAACCGACCCCAACGGCGAAAAATGCTACTATTCGCACAACCGCACGGCAATTGGCGGCCGCATTTCGCATGATATGACCCGCGGCTTCGGGCCCGAGCAGTTTATGCTGAAAACGGCTATCAAAGGCACCTACAAAATCGAGATCAACTATTACGGCGACACCCAGGCAACCCTGGCCGGCCCCACCACCGTGATGGCCGAAATGTTTACCCACTACGGCACCCCGCAGGAAAAAAAGGAAATCATTGTGCTCCAGATGAAAAAAGAAACCAAAAGCGGCGGCGTCTACATCGGCGATCTGGACTTTAAGTGAAGGTAGATAAGTGAGGTTGTTTTGCCAAGGGGCGGCTTCGGCTGCCCCTTTTTGGTTTTTTATGAATCCATCGCCCGCGTTTCCCTCCCCCGGGAGGGCAGGGAGGGGTTCTACGCCATGCGCTTACGCAGATAACTCCGTAAAAGAGAAAGTATTTTTGTCAGCAGAAAAGCTTCGGCAAAAAGCCGGAAAAACAGCAGGCCCGTGAGGGTGGCCTGGGGCATAGGAAACGGCGAAGCCCTCTTGAGTGCCTTAAAAAAACAATTAAACCCACGAAAACTTTTTGCATACAAGGTATTGAAGCGATAGGGTAGCCCGGCAAAACTGCGAAGCAATCTTGAGAGCCGTTGAAAAAAAAAATCAACGCCGAAAAACGATTCCAGCCCAGCTGTTTTTCCGGCTTGTGCGGCAAAGGCCCTCGGCGGCAAAGAAGCATTTCTGATGACTTGATTTTTTTGGTCCTTTTTGTATCAAGACAAATTGCGATAGCAATCATTCACACCTAAAAAAATAAACAACCCGTGAATAACGACTAGCCCCCGCGGCAATTGAGCGGTACCGTTTCAGAAGCATAAGTAATTGTTGTTGTGGAAACGCTTCGCTCGCATTCCGCACCTTTGTCTGGTTTAGCAACCGCATCAACAAGTTCACCATAAGGGTTAACAGGGTTAACACAATTCAATGTTAACCTTTTTAAGTAACTGACAATAAAGCATTTAAAAAATAACGATGTTAACCCGGGTTAACATAGCGTTTACACTTTTGCCGGCAAATTTCATTTTAGCGTTCCATTTTTTCACGCGGAACACCATGGAACACTGCGAAACACGCTCATTATCAGGCGTTTCGAGTTTTTTCAAAACACAACAATTACGTAAGTAACTGATAATCAACGCATCCAAAATTAGCGCTTTTTGACAACACTCATACAACTAACTGACAATCAGCCGTTTCGCGTTTTGGAACAGTGCAAATGTGTAAACCTATTGCAGGACGACACGCCCCTAACCTTTGCCCGCCGAAAATCTCCCCGTTTAAAAATTTGGGCGTTGCCCCGTTGATAGAAACGGGGCCGGGCTTTCCACTCATACGCCCTCAGGCATTAAGCGCGGCCGACGCCAAAGCCCGCGCCTGGCCGGTATCCGTTTCAATCCCATAACGCAAGGTCGGTAACGAAAGCGCGCAGGGTGTAATGGTGAGGCGGCCTGCCCAGAGTATAGCGAAGGGAACCACGGCGCGGTGGCCCAGGGATGCTTTTCAAGGGACGAATCCTACGTTTTACAAGGGTCATTGCTTCCGGGCCTTTACGCTCATCCTTCGAGTGCCTCAGGATGACACCCACCCCGCCAGGGAAATCGCTTTTAAAAACCTATAGCAGATTTTGGCTGAAGCCAAACCTGTCCCCCAATTTCTCCGTCCCATAAATGGGACGGCAATGAAGTTGGAACCATTTATTTTCGACCCTTGTTCTATTCATTGCCGTTGGCTTCAGCCAACGGGTTAATAAAATTCAGTAAATTGGCTTTAGCCAAACTTTAAAAGCGATTTCCCTGCCCTCCACGCCCGACAGACCACAATGACAAAAAAATACCGTACCTTAATCCGTGCTTTTGCTGCAGCAATTTATCGATAAAATTACCCGGCTTAAACGGGCCAATACCAAATACGGTATGGCGCCGCATAAACCCGTGCTGCTGCTGGCGTTTATCGACCTTTTTGAAAAACACATCATCACCGAAAACCGCGTTTACGTGGATGCCGACCTTGTGGGCGCATTCCTCGAGAACTGGCGCTTACTGGTAGATACCCTCAACTCCCCCGATTTTACCCAGCCTTTTTATTACCTCCAAAGCGACCTGCTCAACGGCCATCCTTTTTGGTTTTTACAGCCCAAACCCGGCTGCAGCATTAACGCACATATAAAAAGTGTAAAAACACTCTCACAGGTGCTCGGTTACGGCTGTTTCTCGCCCGAAGTTTTCCTGCTCCTGAACGATTCTTTAAACCGCAACATTATTAAAAATGCGCTGCTCGACGCTTATTTTCCGGATACTAAAACCGCGTATTTGCAAAGCAAGCAAACCGGTGAAGGTTATATTAACGATCTGCAGCAATATATTTTAAACGAGCCCGAAGCTGAATACAAAACCGCGCGCACGCTAACCGAAGAGGAGCAATTTGTTCGCGGCGGACTGTTTAAAAAGATGGTGCCCAAAATGTATAGCAGCAGTTGCTGCATCACGGGCATGCGGCTCGAATCCGCCTACGGGCATAATTTCATTGATGCCTGCCATATTGTGCCCTTCAGCGTATCCCAGAACGACAAAATAAACAACGGCATTGCCCTTTGTCCCAACCTGCACCGCGCCTTTGACCGCGGCCTAATTACCATTGATACCCAATACCGGGTAAAAATATCTGCCGGGGTAATTGAAAACCAGCAACACCCCTACAGCTTAAAACAATTTAACGGCCTAACCATTAACCTGCCCCACGATAGCCGCTACCACCCCGACCCCGCTAATTTGGAATGGCATGGGCGGGAGGTGTTTAGGGGATGATGAGAGAGAGAACCTATGCAGTAGTTAATTCTTAAACCAATCAAACACCTCTTTCAAATAGCTATCCAAATATTCCTGAACTGGTGATCCATTTAAACCAAAATCTATCAACCTTCTATAAGGACTGCCCGGAGACGGGATACTACAACATTCAATTGAGCCACCAGACTCCAGTTCTATGCTATTGTAGAAAGGATTTTTAAGCAATCGACTCTCTCCTTTTATTTTCTCCAATAACAGACCTTGAAAACTATTCGAAGTATTAGTGTCTATTTTAAACAGTTTGGGGCTTTTTAAAAGGACCTGTTTTATAAACATTTCATTCATCACTCCTTTTGACGTACAAAGAATTTTAATTATTTCTCCTTCTTGGGGGTGGCGAAAAAAATTGTGGTTGTAAATCCTATTTGTCAGATGTTTATCCAAAGAGGATTGATTTAGTCTATCACAGCTGACAATAATATCAGTTATCCCTATAGAATTTCTATTTAGGCTTCCTTTAATAGTCTCGACATCATTCGGCTCTATTTCAGCATCATAAAAATTCTTATACCAATCCCAAAATCTATTTATAGAACTGCCATAAAAAAAATCCATATCTCCATTCTTGACTTTTTCCTTGTTCTTTTTGTCGCGAATTTCAAGATCGTCTGAATCCAAACCCGTCAATGCCCAAGTTGGAAAACTTCCCAATATAATTTTAGAGTGATTTATAAGCGGATGTGAAATATTTATTCTGGGATGGATTTCCATAAAACCTACTTAGTCAATTATTAATATCTCTATCGATCAATGTTTTTGTACTAGGTCGTTCATTAAGTGACACCCTGCCCAGCACTAAGCCAGAATTGGCTGTTTGTTGGTAAAAAACATAGCCAAAGTGATCACTAAATCCGATCTAAGGACAATCAATTAACTTTTTAAAGGGAATTTCGACTGTTTCCCACTCGCCGCTGCCATTATTAAATGGGATATGCTTTCTAACATTATCGACAGGCACCAAGAAAACTTGGTTAGTCTCATTTATTAACCATAAATGAAAAATATAGTTAAGACTGTTTATAGCAGTCAACCACTCATTTTTTGTGACGTGTATTTTTGCGTAATTAATGGATGATGTTGTTGCCTTAACTTCAATCTGAAGCTTAGATATCGTGTTGCTATCCGAAATGGAAAGGATATCAAATCCAGACAAATTCGATTCAATCGACTGCCAGATAGGTTCTTTTCCCGTTCTTTGCCATTCATACTCAAAACTAAGTTTTTCGCCCTGTCGGCCTATTTCTGTAAGCCTCTTTTGTGTATAATTACGATACGCTATTGCAAGTTTATCCCAAAAAGATATTATTTCTTGATTTAACGGTTCAAACAGACCGCATTCTTTGAAACACTGTAGAGCATCGTGTGGTAGAAAATTTTTGGCCTCTGTTCTACCTTTAGAAAGTAACGCGCCCCATGGTGGATTAAGAATTAAGATCAAATCCTCTAGCTGTAGCAATAATCCTTGCTTGTAACCAAGATTAGCAATTTCTTGACCTCGGGGGGATAGTTCAATTTGACCGTTTTGCGTAATTTTAGTCCAGCCACTTTTGAAACATATGTCCAGAATATTTTGCGCTTCGGAATACTTATAAGTTTTAAAATAGTTTTTAAATTCATGTTGCGTCATTCCAACTTTTGAAACTAAATTCAAAAAATCATGTGAAGAATATAAAAGGGATACCGAAAACATAACTAAATAAGCCCTTTTAAATGGTTCAATATTTGTTTTGCATCTTCGTCATCAAAACCCTCGCTATCTAGTTCTACGGTTTCAGGTTCTTGCCGCAAGTTCTCGTCTTGTAGGACTTGAGCCATTCGATCAATTTTATTTAGTAGGCGTGTATTAATCAAATCGTCAATTGAACTTGGGGAATACAGTATCTCAATTGTAGTACTAGTACCTTTTAGGAGCCCTAGACGATGAATCCTATCCATCGATTGGAGGTATTGCGCAGCATTATAATTTCTGTCAATATATATTGCATGATGACAAACCTTGTGTAGACTTATTCCTTCTGCGCAAGCAGCCGGGTTGGCTACGAGCACAAACATATTAGGATCATCGTGGAATTCCTTAACAATTCGCTCACGAGTGTTCTCTTCTTCTTCGCTACCCGCCTCGACCTTTCCATGTATATATTTCGCGCCTAGGTCAGCCAATATTTGGGTGATTGATTCTATGTTTTCTACAAAACCCGACCATATTAGAACTTTCTTTCCTTCTTTCGCCAGTTGTCTCGCTTTTAAAGCTGCGTAAGTTATTTTATTACTTGGGCCGTACTCGATAGCTTCTCTTAATGCATCAGGGAAACTGTAATTACTTTTCAACAGCAGGGGAGGATTGGATACAACTTGCAGCAATCGCATATAACTTTTCCCAAGCTGCCTATATATTCTACGTTCGTTAGTTGCCAATCCAGAAACTTGCCTGAGTTCCTCGGAACGAATCAAATCATATAAAAATTTTTGAGCTTCATGCAGCGGAATCGGAGTCTTAATGATATTAAGCGGAAAGTCAACGGGGTCCAATAATTCATTCTTTGTTGTTCTCACGTAAATAGATTGAATTTTTTGCCTTACATTTTTTTCATCAACCGCCTCGTCAGATGGAAAAAGAAACGAATATTGAGGTAGAAGATCACCTTCTCCTTGCGGAAGTGGAGTTCCTGACATTATTAATTTACCAATGGGCAAATGGGCAATTTTCTGAATTTGTCGTCCTGTTTCTGTTTTATTCCCTCCTTTTATTCTGTGACTTTCATCAACAAAAACAAATGATTGATTATTGTGCAAATAATTAGCAATTAGGTTCGAGGCAAGATTATATTGCTGGTATGAAATTAAGAAAACATCAAATTTGGCATTATTTAAATCGTTTGCTATTTTCTCCAAGCCGTTTACAAGACGAATTGTTGTTGGAGGACTTGATTTAAAACATTCTGAAAGCTGTTCTTCCCAAGCAGAAAACGCATTCTTTGGACATATTACTATTAATTTTTGATGCTCTTGACGATGGAGTAAATAAAAACTGATAGCTTCTGTTGTTTTTCCAGCGCCAGGAACAGAAAAAGTTGCTCCGAATTTTAACCTCGATAGTTTTGAAACATTAAGTATTTGTTCTTTGGTTAATGTTCTTTTAAAACCTAGTTTATTTAATTGTGTTTGAATTTCATTTTCCGGTATTGGACTTAGATTCGCTACGTTTAATACATCGTTCCTTTGTCGTAAAGAAATATCGATCAGTTGTTTGGCTTTTGGGGAAATCTCGGCATTTAAGCCGTGAACACCTAAAATATTTACCAAAAGATTCAAGTTTAGTATAAAGGCATGCCAAGGTAGTTCTACCGAATCTTCAAAAAAGAGAGACTGATCACTTAGCTGATTGTAGTAAAATCTAAATTGTTTCCAATTTCGGTCAATAATATCAGTATTGATTCGGCAAATCTGTTTGTCCTGTATGTAATCGATGTATATCATTTTTGGTCAACCCATTGCCTTAATTTTTGGATTTCTCTTTCAATGCTTTGTAATTGATTCAGCACTCCCCCTTTGTCATCTTCTTGACTTTTCAAAATATTCGCCTCAAGTAATAGCGTATTAGCTTTGCTAACACGTTCAAAAACACCCGATTTTTTCTTTTTCTCTTTTTTTATTGAGATGACCTCTTCTATTTTATCTGATACGATGTCAACAATTCTTTCTTCATAATTACTGTCGCTAATTAACTTTAGGATCGCCGCAACAGGATCCATTATAAATCCCAATCCCAAAATATTTTCGGCTGACGAATGTTGATCTGTAATTTCTTTCAATTCTTCCTCAAATTCATTGTTTATCTCCTGAAATATTAAGGGCTGCGCTTCGTGAATAATTGGGATGTTTTTATACATCCTATCAGAAATGCCGTTGCCTTTATTCTTGATTGCTAGGAAAGATAATTTTTCAAATGCCATCTTTTGGATTGCGCTGTCTTTGGTCTTTAATTGTCCAGTAAAAATTTTTTCGAACGCCAGCTCATCACTCAATATTTGATCGTAATCTTTGGGGCGATTTAGTGATTCCAAATATCGATCGGCGATTTCAAGCATATTCACTAGGCGGGAAATTTCATTCTTTTTTTTTCCGGTTATTTTAGCCAAATCCGAATCGCTGATTTTGTAGGTGTGCATCCTATTCCTATAGCCAATTGCTCGGCTAATCCAAGCAAAGGGCTCTTTAATATCTGTTTGTTGTTCAAGAAAATCTTCAATTTGTTCAACCTGCTGGGGGCCTAATTTTGGAAGGATAGCAACTCGCACATTGACGTATTGTTTATTTTTCTCGTAATTATTTTCTAACAACTCTCTGTAAGTGCAAAGTCTTCTATTGCCGGATATTACAAAGCCATCATTGGTTAAGATCAATGGATCCGTTTGTTCTGTCTTTGAAAAATAAGTTGGCAGATCTTTTCTCTTATCAGAATTGTGTATTAATTTTTTTAACAAGTGATGTTGTATTTCCTGAATTTGATCAGATTCCACATCATTAAAAAAATCCTCTTCCAAATGATTTTCGAAAATGTATTGATCTTGTAAATGCAACGTCCGGGTATTTGCTATCCGATACTTAGGTAATTCGATTGGAATTTCGTAAATATCAATGTCTTCAAATTTCGTACCTGTATAGCCTTTGTAAACGCCTTTGGAGTTTAGAGAGGGATTTGAGAGTAACTCCTGAAAATAATTCAAACGTTCAGGCAAGGAATATCCGTATTGCATAATTAATAAATACCTATGATAAGTGATGGAATAGTAATTATATCTTTAAATAGATCGAATTCATAAATAAATCTTTCGTAATTTGCAATATTGGAGCCTATCAATTTTGCAGCTGACTTACTTGGAATTAAATATATAACAGAATCGACTTTTTTATTCCTATAAACATACTCAAGTTTTAACAAATCTGCGTAAAATCTACCCATATTCCCAGTTTGAAAACATAACACCACTCCATTTTTGTAAGAAGTTAAAGATATTTTGGATTGGTTATCTAATTTAAATTTATGAGACCAACCATCCAGTTTAAGCTTACTTAAAATAGCCTCCCGTAGCTCATCACCACATCCTTTTGTTATCTCAAATTGGAGTTGCTCAATTAACTCTAACAATTGAGCTTGTAATCCTTTATCTATTATTTCCTTTCCGTTAGATTGTGATTTTAACTCATAATTCATAAACTAAATTCTAAGGGCATTTGTGAAAGTTTAGATTGCCTGTGATCGTATATTGGTTTATTTATTGGTCTAAATTGAAGTGTACCATTTTCAAAGCTTGAAATACGTTCCTGTCCTAATTTTTGGTACTTTTTCAACTTTTCTATGCCAACGGCATTACGGTTATTTTTTATACTAGCTAATATTGAAGACCCTACGCCCGCAAATGGGTCCAAAATCCAATCGCTTTCATTAGTAAGGGCAAGTACACATCTTTCAACCAATTCTATAGGATATTGGCATGGATGTTCCGTTTTCTCGACATGATTTGATTTAACGTTTGGGATATCCCAAATCTCACTTTCCCAATCATTTAAGACTATGTCCCAGATATCAGAAGGATTTTTTCCGTTGGGATTGCTAGAGTATTGTCCTTTTTTGGGGCCTTTAAAGTATTTTTTACCGGGATACTTAGAAGGAACTCTTACGTCATCAAGATTAAACGTATAGTCATCTGTTTTTGAAAACCACAAAATCGTTTCGTAACGACCCGAGAACCTTTTAGATGAATGCAAGCCGTGGCCAAATTGCCAAATAATTCTATTTCGAAGTTTCAGCCCATGTTTTTTAAATAAATCGTAATAAAATATGTCAAGCGGAAAGACTTCGCCGTTTTTAATAAAATTTCCGACTTGCCAACAAATACTTCCTTGCGGATGCAGCACCCTAACTAGTTCCTTTATAATTTCGTGTTGATCTGCCAAATAATGGTCGATAGATTTTTTAACTTCGTATTCCTTACCAATATTGTAAGGCGGAGAGGTAATAATTAGCTTAAATTTCTCATTTTGAAAATGCCTCAGCTCTTTCAATGAATCACCCAATATTAATCTGCTCTCAGCCATAAAATGAATTTAATTTCAAATATAGCCAAACATTAATACTGTGGCTACCGATTATTAATAAACTATTCTCTATACTTTAAACAAATTTACATCCAATGTCTATCGGGTTCAAGCGCAAATGATAGGAATTATAGTTTAAAATCTTAAATGTCTTGTATTAAGATATATAAGATATTGAATATAAGGAGTCACATTTGAAATTTGGTATTTTAGACTGGCCTCCCCCCCCCCCGCGTAAGCGATTGGCGCGGATACCGGCCTTGTGGCTAATGCCTGTGTAGTATGAGCATAAAGCGCGCCCCCCGTTTCTATCAACGGGGGATACGCCCTAATCAATCCCCCCTACCCCTTATAACTAAACGCAATTACGGCCGATTCGCCGAGAATTACCTGGTCGCCTTCGTCGAGTTTGTGGCCAATTTGGGTGGAGATGAGCTTATTGAGGGTTTCGGTGGCGGCGGAGCGTACTTTTACCTTGTTGCCCGGCGGGATGCCGCCTTCGTCGGCAAAAAACATAAAACAGCCGTTTTCGTTATTCCACTCAATATGGGCATGCTGCCGGCTGATGAATTTGTTGCCCGGGTCCTTATCGCCCGGGAATGCTATTTGGTTGGTACGGAAAAAGCCATCGTTCACCTGGGCGTTTTTTTCGCGGCCAATGTTTACCTTCCCCTCGGTCGAGTTAATTTTGTACACCTTTTTTTCGGCCACGCCGGCCAGCACCTTTATATAAGCCGTCGCCGATTTTTGGATGGTATTTTCTTTGGTGCGGATAAATAACCCCGCGTCCAGGCCTTTTATGGGCAGCGCTTCGGCAGGCATTTCGGCGGGGAAGCTGATGTCCAGCAGCCAGGAGTCGGGCAAGTCCAGGGCATAGTCGTCGGCAATTTTCTGGATGTCTTTTTTAAAGCGGTCGGCTTCGTCCAGGTAAACGGCAGCCTCGTACATATGGCGCTCGCTTTCGCTGCAAACGATAAACAGGTAAAGCCCTTTTATATTGCGCCCTTCGCCGCCTTCGGCTTTTTGCAGTTCCTTTTTAACAAAACTTAATATGGCGGCCCGCACAGCCTTAACGTCCTGCGGTGGTTTGTTATCGCCTTTTTTAAATATATCGAACATGGTGGTGGTGTTGTTTTATTATTTATTGTACGTGTTCCCGTCATGGCGAGGAACGAAGCCATCTCTACACTTGCAAGTCATGTACCTGTTAGTTGAGGTTGAACGGCGCGCCGTTTCATTAACTCCGGGCTAAGCAACGAACAGCATACGGGCATTGTATTCCCCCATAGCCGCCGGATACTGATTAGCAGACGTAGAGATGGCTTCGTTCCTCGCCATGACGGCCTTGTATTACTGCTACTTCCAACTGCTACTGCTACTTACTGCTCCCCTTCATCCCCCGCAACCGCATGAACAGCATGTGGCGGTGTGCCCTCTACGTTGCCCGCCGGATACTGATTAGCAGGCGTAGAGATGGCTTCGTTCCTCGCCATGACGATTTTGTGTTACTGCTACTTCCAACTGCTACTGCTACTACTTACTGATCCCCCTCATCAACCTCCACAGGCTTATCTACCATATTTTTTATATAGCCCATTTTAACCAGGTACGGTATAACATGCTGCCCGGCAAGGCGCACCGCATCTGATGATCCTTTTGTTGATTCGATACGGATACATACCACCGTAAAGCCGCCTTGTTTGGGGTTGGGTGCAAAAAACACGTACCAGCCATCGTTAATGCTTTCCTTTTTCCAGATGCGCTCGGGCGTGCCTGTTTTACCCGCTACCGACAGGTTGAGAATGGGCACTTTGGGTGCGCTTTGCTCAATCATATAGCCCTTGATGAGCGCCGCGTAGGCCGGTTCCGTCAGCTTTTCGGATGTGCGGGTGCTTATCACCGTATCATTTATTTTTAACGCAAACCTGCTGGTCATCAGCGTGCCGTTATTGGCAATGCCCGATGCCAGGCGGGCCACTGCGGCGGGCGTAGCAATCAGTTCCCCCTGACCCCAGGCCATGCCCGATATGCCTTTGGCGCGGGTGCGGTGGATGTTGTTGGGGTCGTACGACGGTTTGGTGTTAAATTCGGTTTTGCGCCAAAACTCGCGCCATTTTTCTTCCTGGTCGGCATTGGTATTGGCGGGCTGTTTGTTGTAAAAATAGCCGCCCACGCCATGTAAAAACATGCCGGTCTTAAGGTAAAGCGTAGCCATTTCTTCCTGCAGATGTTCCTCGTTGGCCAGCTTGATAAAATACACGTTGTTTGATTTGGCAATCGCGCGCTCCATCGTGATCACCCCGGTTTCATCCGGCTCCAGGCCCTTGGTGCGGATCCTTTCTGCCATACTTACATGAAAGGTTATCTTTTCCGCATCGGCCCCCAGCTTATTAAACGCCGACATGGACGTTAACAGCTTGGCCGTTGAGCCCGGCTGCGTGGCGTAGGTGAAGCCCAAATCGGTAGTGGTAACCCACTGCGACAGTTTATTTTGTTCGGGGATGGGCATGTTGAGCAAATCCCAGTTGTGTATGGGCGGCAAGGGATATTGCGCCGAAGCCAGCACATCGCCCGTTGCCGACTGCATGATCACCACCGAAACCCGGTTATCATTCAGCGAAGTATCGGCCGCGATAGATTTTTGGATAGCGGTTTGCAGAGCCGCGTCAACCGTGAGTTTTACATCGCGGTTTTTCTTTTTAAATGCTGCCACTTCATCGCTGTTGATGCCGGCAACCAGCAGGGGCGCAATGGCGCTGTAATCCTTTTTGGCGACCGTCATTTCCTTTACGCCGCGTGGCAAAAAGCGGTCCTCCTGGTAGTGCGAGGCTTTAACCGTATAGTTGGATACCGGCATTTTAAAGCCGCGCAGTTCGGCAGCATGTTCGTATTCGGCAAAGTAACCGTTGGTGCTGCCATTAAAAACCTGCGTATTGGCATCGCCCAGCCAAAAGAAAAGCTGATCCTGGAAGGGGTAATAGCGCTGCAAACGCTTGTGCATCGCCGAATCAAGATCGTAATTGCCGGCGCCGGCGTTGTTGATTAAATTTTGTTGTTTGCGGATGAGCTGCGGGTCGCTGGTTGCCAGGATGAGGCCGTTACGATCGTATATCGTGCCCGCCTGCAATTTATTCATCAGGATGGCAATGCGGGGGTTATAGCTAAACATCCGTGCGCCGCTTTTATCGGCTACCAGGGCGGGTTTTACCACCCATTTTTGGTTATCAAACAAATACTGCGATACGCCGATGGTTAACAACACCAGGCCCACGCAGGCCGCCAGCAGGGCCGGCACCAGGTTTTTATCTTGTTGTTTGGTGATATAGGCCATTTGCACCGCCGTGCCTTTTACTTTTGAGGCCGATAACAGAAACCCCGCCGCTACAAAATTGGCCACCAGCGACGATCCCCCGTAACTCTCGAACGGCAATGCCACACCCGATAGCGGCAGCGCCCCGGTTGATCCTCCGGCAATCAGCAAAAATTGCACAAACGTACAGATGCCGATACCCGCGCAAACATAAAACAGGAATGGCGTGCCCGTTTGCCGCCCAATGATGATAGACCGGTTGAGGTACAGCAGGAACAGGATGAAGATAGAAACGATACCCGCCCAGCCAAAATTTTCGCCGATGGAGGGCAATATCATATCGGTATGCGCCTCGGGGATGGTTTTAGCAAAGCCCTCGCCGATGCCCTGCCCCGCTACCCCGCCGCTCGACATGGCCCAAAGCCCGTTGGCTATCTGGTCGCCGCCGTACACATCGTTGTTCCAGGGGTCCTGCCAGATGGCCTTGCGGTCGATGAGGCGGGTAACCGGTCCGGGGAAAAGTTTATCGAGGTGGGGCACTTTATCCAGCGTCATAAACCCGGAGACGATCACCAATGCCATCACTGCAGATTCGCTCAATTTTTTTCGGTTGATGAGCCACAGCACCGCCAAAAAACCAATGGATAAAGCGGCCGACAGCCATACATTTTTAAAGATCCAGGTAGCCAATGCATAAAAAACCACCGTCATGATCATCTGCATAAAATCGCCGCGGGAGAACGAGAAAAGCACGATAAACGTAAAGCAGATCACCATGGCGGGGCCTAAATCGCCCAATAACAAAAACAGCATGAGCGCCGCGCCAATGGCAAACAGCGCAAATGAAAAAAACGACCAGCGCTTGCGCCAGCTGGCATATTCGCTGATAAACTTTTCATTGGCCGCAAAAAAGCCTGCCAAAAAAAGTATCACCAGGTATTTAACAATCTCGCTCGGCTGAAAGATAAACAGGTTAACCTTTACGCCGCTACCTTCGGGACCAGTACCAAACCTGATGGTTAACACCAGCAGCACCAATGCCGCCGCAATCCAGGGCCAGCCATTGGCGGCTTTATCGTTTCTTTTAAAAACCAGCAGCCGGTAAAAGCCGGAATCAGCCGTAAAGCGGCGGACGTTTACGGAAAGCATGATAATGATGCTGATAAAACCTATCCCCAGGTAAACCAGCGAATCCTTTCCGAAGAAACGGTCGCGCAGGGGATCCTGCAGGCTGAGTAAGGTCAAAAACGAGATGCCGGTTAATATCATGATCATCGGCAGGATAAGCTGATCAGCTTCAGAATAGCGCCAGTTTAATATCAACTGGATGATAAAAAATCCCGCAAAAAATCCGCCAACAATTATCCAGTACCATAAATTAAAATCAGCCGGCAAGCGCACAATGAGCGATTTTTCTTTCCGGAGGATGTTAAAATCCCGGGTAGATAGCAGCCTTAACGTATGCGGGCTCTGCTGAAAATCGAACGAAACATCCTTTTCCAAACTTTCAACGCCCTGTGTTTTGCCAAACTGGTAACCCGGCTGCAGCGGCAATACCTGGAAGGCCCTGCCTTCGGGGAGGTTTTTAAATTCGTAATGGCCATCGGCGCCGGTACGGGCAAATGCTGTTAAAGCTTGCAGGTGCAGTTTTCTGGCAGAGTCGGCCACAAAGGTTTTTACAAAGGATGCGCCTTTAACAGTATTTGTTTTGGTGAGATCGGCTTCTTCATCACTGAAAATACTATCCTGCGGCAGGATGAGCTGCAACCTCACCAAAGCGCCGCCTACAGGTTCTTTTTTATTTAAAACGACACCGTCGATAGATGGCCCGTCCATGCCAATATCCGCAGATTCAGGAAAAGCAGGCGGCGATTTTGCTTCCTGCTCAAACCGGAGAGAGTCATCACCCGTATAGCCCAGCAGCGCGCGGGAAACCATTACCCGCTGTTTAAAGGATTCGCCGCCCTCGGCAAAAGCTTCATCGGCATTTATATTAAATTGCTTTTTGTTGATGTCGCCAATATTATCAAACTTTTTATCGCCTGATAATCCCTTTGAAACTGTCTTTTCAATCAGGTCGACGTCTTTTTGATCTTCGAAATAATAGCCCCGTTCCAGCATTTTCCGGAAGTTGCCGGCTGGGTTTTTACCATTCAGGTTAACCATAGTGCCGTCTTTCAGGCGTTCGTCAACGTCGCCAAAATTATGCTGCAGCACTACAAACAGGCGTACAAAAAGCAGCAGCAATATGGCCGTTATCAGGAGCATAAAAAGCCATCCTGTTTTTCCCGAAGTGCCTGCTGGTTTACCGGTCTCCATTTTTAATTGTTCTTTTTAGGCTTGGATGGCGTGGCGGCTTTGGTTGGGGCGGAATCGGCTTTAAATTGTGCCGGCGCAGTGCTGCCGTTAATGAATTTGCTATCCGCCAAGCCAAATATATTTTGAACCGGTATTTTACAACCAACAAAGCGAACATTTTTCAAGGTTACCGACTGGTTGTTTTCCGTAATTCCGATACTGAAATTTTTGAAGGTAACACTATCCAGCGATATATTTTTTACTTTTGGGTCGATAACAAATGCTACTCCCGTAAACCCGGAATCGGCCTGAAAAACAATATTTCCTTTAGCCTTAATATGCAAACTATCACGACCGATTGTAATGGGTTTGCTGATGATGATGGGGCCTTTGTAGGCTGTATCGTTTAATACCAGCAAGTTGCCTTTGGCATGATCAATGGCATCTTGTAATTTAATTTCCTGCGCGGTAAGCGGTTTGGGCTGAGGAGGCAAAGCAACTACCGCTACATCCTTAACAGCCGTGGCCTGGTAGTTTAAATACTGCCAAATGCTGAGGCCTGCAAGCGCCAAAACCAATATGATCAGTATAATTACTAATCCATTGCCGGTTTTACGAGGAGGTTCCGGAGTTTCCCCGGGTTCGGGCTCAGGTTTTTTTTTAATGCCGACAGGTGCCGCCGGTTTGGGCAGCGTTGCATTTTCGACAGGCTTTGTCGCGGCGTGCTGCTGCGTGGTTTTGTCGTTTTTTACCAGCACTACCGTAACGTTATCATTGCCTCCCCCGTCGTTTGCAGCCTTAATTAGTCCGCCGCCAATGGTACTCAGCGATTTGGACGTCGTCATCACTTCGGTTATAGCAGCCTTGTCAACCATATCGGTTAGGCCATCGCTGCACAGCAGCAGCATATCGCCCGGTAAAAACGGCGATTGTCCGGTCTCTATATCCTCGGTACTGCTTAGTTTATGTTTAAAGCCCAAGGCCTTGTCAATTTCGTTGCGTTTCACGTGGTTCATGGCCTCCTTCTCCGTCAGCCTGCCCGAATCTTCCAGGAAGCCAACAAAGGATTGGTCGCGCGAGATTTTCACCAGCGAACCATCTCGCAACAAATACAAACGGGTATCGCCCAAATGCGCATAATAAAACTGGTTCGATGTTATATCAACCACCGCAAGGGTGATTACGCAGGCCATGCTTTTATGTTCCTTAACGGCTTCCTTCTCTTCCCAGATTTTCTCATTAGCGGTATTAAACGCATCAATCATCGTCGGTATGATCTCGCCCGAAATTTTACCCAGCCGCTCCAAAATGGTAACGCGCGCCAGCTCGGCGGCAATTTCGCCGCCTGAATAACCGCCAACGCCGTCAATTACGGCTGCTATAATATACCTGCCATCGGCGCTTTGCGCTGCGATAAAAGTATCTTCATTATTTTGCCTTCGTTTACCAACATCGGTAACGCCATAAAAGTTATCAGCCATTGGGTTTACGCGGGGTTTTTATTTCAACAAAATGTGTAACCAGCAATACAACACATAAAGCCAGCAATCCGAATGACAGTAGTTGATACATCGCTTTACGATTTAAAAATATTTACACCAACAATGCCATTCAGTAATATTTTCGAGTTAACAGGCAGTTCCACCCACGAGGGAGCATTCACATCGCTTTTGGGCACGTCCTGTTCATTTAAAATGGTTTTTTCGCCAAACGATGCCAGGTAAAACTTCCCGTCCGATTTATTATACCGTATTTGCAAATGCGGCGTGTTCACCCAATCCGTCGGGATCCGGAATACATTGCGCTCATCGCGCGTTTCATCATTTCCCGATATAATTACTTCATCATCGCGCATCCAAAACTCTACCTTCTTGCCGGCAAACTGTTTCTCGGGCAAAATGGTTTCAAAGCGGGCAAAGGTCTTCTGGTTTTGGCCGGTTAACTCTTCGGCTTCGTCGCTTTCAAGGTTCTCCTTATAAGGCACTTCATAATAGCCTTCGCTGTAAAAATTAAAGCCTTTCAATATGTCCTGGCTGATATCAAAAGTTTGGGCTATGCCCGTTTGCCGGGGTATAAAGGTTACTTTTAGGTTCTCTTCTTTCTGCGTGCTGCCCGGCAAAAGTTTGCCGATAAAGCCGATATCGCCCGGCGCATAATCGGGGTGCGAAACCAGGCGGAACACCCACTTGGAGCTGGAAGGCCTTACCGTTTTGCCGGCGGCGCGGTGCTGCTTCAGCGTTTCGTAAAACTTATTGATGGTTTCGTTAACAATCAACCCGAATAATCCCTGCCGGTTATTGATGAAGGAAGTATAATCCTCGGTATTAAAGCTGATGATATATTCGTGGTAGAATACAATCCGGTCGCCAAAGGATAACTCCCGTACCGAATCATTAAATTTCGACACGACGTATTGGTAAACATCATCGGGCGTGAGGTTTTGCTGTTTTTTTGATCCTGAAGTGCTTTCAGAAGTTAAAAACCAATCCTGTATACCAAGCCGTTGCCATAAAGAAGCTTTTTGATCCATATAAATGTTAACACGTTTTTTTATTAAAAAATTGAACAGGACTGGTATTGAAAATTAACATTATAAATAGCGTTACTGGTTATTGGGTTGTTGCTGTGAAGTATCAACCCGGCTGCTATCCGGTGTCTGTTGATCATCTGCTTTACCATTCCGGGTTGCGCCATCAATGGCTTTCATAAGGGCCGAATCAGTTGATTTTCGTTTATTGATATAGTCGGGCACCTTGTTTGCTTTTTTCAGGCTGTCGGAATCAACCTTCGGTAAACTGTCCTTTGCCGTTTTGGCAACAGGCGAATTAAAACGGTTTTGATCAAAAAGCAGGTAGCCAACCGTAGCCAGCGACAAAAAAAACATGCCCATCAACGCAAAAAATAACGGCTTGGATATGCGCATCCTATCGTCATGCTCATAAACTGGGAAAGCTGTCAATTCCGGATCATCACCCTTTTCCTCCACAATGCTGGTTTCGGGGTAGTTTGCTGCAACGGGCGCTACCTCCGCTGCCAGGCTGCCTGCAACCAGGGCATCCTGCAAAACCATACCATTGGCATACCGGTTTTCGGGGTCTTTTTCCAGGCATTTGGCAATCAACTGCAATAACCAGGATGGTACGCGTAGTTCCTGCTCTCTTTTGGCTTTAGTCCATGCATCGGGCAGGTTTTTTTTCCGCAGCTCCATTAAATCAGGTACGGGTGATTCCATGTGCGCCACCATCACCGCATTGCGCGACGTTTCGCCGCTATCGTGCAGCGGGAAGGGCACCTGGCCGGCCAGTAACTCGTACAGGATAATGCCGTAACTGTAAACATCCGTCTGGAAAAGCATCGACCCGGTGTTTTGCTCAGGCGCCATAAACTCTATGGCCCCCGCGTGGCGAATACTGGTTCGGCGCTGCTCGTCGGACATGATAGCCAGCCCAAAATCAAGCAACACATAGTTGCCCGAGTGAATATTGTATTTTACGTTGTTGCTTTTTATATCGCCGTGTTTAACACCCACCTGGTGACAATGCGCCAGTGCGTTAGCTAGGTGATCGGCCAGCTTAATGGTTTCCTTAAGGGTAAAAATACCATCGTGAGGGGCTTTTAATAACTCCTCCAGGTCGGGACCTTCAATAAACTCCATTTCGATATAGGGAAACGACCCGCTTTCCGTTAATCCCGAATTGAGTATTTTAACTACGTTAGGGTTGGGTACCTCGTTAACCTTTTTGAGTTTGTCGACCTCGTTTTGAAAACTTTTGAAATTTTTGTCGTTTTTATCTTCCGTATGGATAGGCGTGGGCAACAGTTTTACGGCGCTTATAATTGGCCCCATTCTCCGTCCCTTATATACCGAACCCTGGCCACCGGTGCGCAGGGCGCCCATGTTTTCCAATCCTTCGGTTATCGTAAATACTTTGCTCATTAGTAGTGCTATCTGCTATTTTTCAGGAAATTGTAATAAGAATTGTCTTTCTTCAGTATTAATAACGCTTACATCAACCTATTGTTCATTAATAAACGAAGATATTATTGACGCGGCATTTCCGAAAAATTAAACTCATTTTTCGATCAAACTAATATAAACGGTATAAAATAAAAACGGCGATTTTTTGAAAAGAAATACGGGGTAATTTTCGGAGCAATTGCGGATGTGGGGTTTGCGATGATTGTCATTCAGAAAAGGCGTATGACCTGGCTGTTGATATACTGTTTATGCGGGTCAAATATTTTCCATAGCAGACGGGTTTGAAAACTGCTTTGAAATTAATGGCGACATTTTCCATAGCGATGGGTTTATAAACGTTTATAAACCCATCGCTATCCAGGAATTGCTTCCAGCATACATTTATTTTGTAAATTTGACAACATGCACAAACTGACCCCTGGTATGGCTTGTTCGATTAAGCGACTGCTCACATGTTCTGTAGCCTTGATGATACTGGCCATGTTTATTGGTCCGGGGTTGGCGTTGGCGCAAACTATTACAGCAGGAAGCTCAACCGGCACAATTTTTGCCTGCGAAGGCACTGCTTCTGCCAATCCAAACCTGGGGCATTTCAACATATCCGGAACCGGACTGTCCGGCGATATCTCACTGAGTGCTTCTGCCTTTTTCGAAATTTCATTAAATGCCACAAGCGGCTTTAGCACCTCTTTATCGCTCGTCCAATCTGGCGGCGTTGTGGCTCAAACCACTATTTACGTACGATCAGCTGCTACAGCACCACCAGGAAACAACGTCACAGGTTCCGTAACGGCCATATCCGGAGGGGTGAGCCAAACGGTTAATGTAAACGCCAGGATAAATCCTTTACCTACGGTAAACCCTGTGCCAAATTTCACCAAAAAAAACGGCCAAACTATCCCCGCTATCCATTTTTCCGGTAATGGCCGCGGCTTCACCTGGACCAACGACCAACCCGGCATTGGCCTGCCGGCTAGCGGCGCAGGCGATATCGCTTCATTCACCGCTGTTAATCCTGGGCTAAATACCGTTTTTGCCACCATCACCGTAACCCCCATATCGCCGGGATACATTTATGTATCTGATAATAGCAGCAATAATGTTTATGTTATAAATACGCTGACCAACCTGCTCGAAAAGGTGATTAATGTTACGTTCCCGGGCCTTGTACATGCTACTCCTAATGGAAGCGAGGTTTTTGTGGAAGATTATGCTTCAAATATTATCCCGGTTATCAGCACTGCAAGCAATACTATCACCAATAACATTACCCTGCCGGGTTCAACCAATTCAAACAGTATCCTCATCAGCCGCGACGGGAGCACCTTATATTCCGGGGGATCCAATAATACCATTTACGTAATTGACATTGCCACCAACAGAATTATCCGCAGGATTGCCATACCAACCAACGGCCCGGTAGGCTTAAGCCCCGATGGCACCAAAATATATGTGATAGATAATATTGCGCACACCAAATACTCCATATTTAATACGCAAACCGGCGCATTGATAGCAACCGTGCCGCTTCCGCCGTTTACCGCCGTTGCCGGCCCCGGTAATTTTGAGTTAAGTGTTGATGGCACCCAATTTTATATTACTTCGGGCCCTAATACGGTAATGGTGATTGATGCAGCGACCGGCGCGTTTATAACAAACATTACCGTAGGCAATAACCCTGGTTATATTACTTTTAACCCTGCCGGCACCATGGCTTATGTGGCCAATTACGCCGATAATACTGTTTCGGTGATCAATACGGCAACCTATGCGGTGGTATCAACCATCCAGTTAAATAATCTATCTGGCGGGATAGTAGTCGGCCCCAATGGTAGCCGGTTATGTACCATAAACGGCGCCGCGCACACGCTCGACCTGGTGGTATTAGGCCAGAACCAGATAGTAGCCAGCATTCCTGCGGGCCCCAACCCAGTTTACCCTGATGTTGCCGGAGGCACGGGCTGCAGCGGTGCGCCTATTACCTTCACCATATCGGTTGAAAGTACGGTAAATGCCATTATAACTCCGGGCACGGTTTCCGGCACCATAGCCGCCTGCGCAGGCTCGCCCTCGGCGAGTCCCAACATCCAGCAGTTTACGGTATCGGGGCACGGCTTAATAGCCGATATTACTGCTACCGCACCCGCAAATTTTGAGATTTCGCTTGCCCCTGGCAACGGATACAGCAACAGCCTAACCCTTACGCAAAGCGGCGGCACTGTCAACAATGTAACGGTATACGTTCGCGCTGTCGCCACGGCCCCGGCGGGCAATATCAGCGGAAGTGTTAACTTATCTACCCCAGGCGGCCCTGATAAAAACGTTGCCGTAAGCGGAACTGTAACCGCTGCGCTTAACCCGTCGGTAACTATCAGTGCCGATCAAACCTCCATTTGCCAGGGCACGCAGGTTAATTTTACTGCGACAGCAAGCGGCGCCGGGGCAAATACCGTTTATCAGTGGAGTATTAACGGCGTAAACACCGGGACAAATGCCGCAACATTTTCATCATCGACCTTAAATAATGGAGATAATGTAGTCTGCACGGTAACGGTAACCAGTATCTGCGGGATTGTGAGTGTCCCATCAAACCAGGCAAATATTACGGTTACTGCTGTTACTACACCAGGCATATCGGTTTCCCCATCGGCAAGCAACCCCGTTTGCAGCGGTGTACCCATTACCTTTACAGCTACCCTATCCAACGGCGGCGATGCGCCGTCCTATCAATGGCAGGTGAACAATGTCAACGCCGGCACAAACAGCGCAGTTTTTACCAGCAGTACCCTAAACAACGGCGACCAGGTGACCTGTACCACCAGCAATAACGGCCTGTGCGCGCTGCCGGCCACATCGGCACCTTATACTGTAGTGGTAAACCAGAGCCCCACGGTCACCTTTAGTCAGAATGTAACCATTAACGAAGGGAGCAGTATCCAGTTAAACCCTATTATTACCGGTGATGTTACCGGCTATAGCTGGTCGCCAGCGACAGGGCTGGATAACACGGGCGTGGCCAATCCTACTGCCAGTCCTGTTACAACAACTACCTACCAATTAACCGTAACCAGCGCCGACGGCTGCGATGCCACCAATAACATAACCGTAAATGTAGTTAAACCACCCCTGGTTATCCCAACTACGTTTACACCAAACGGCGACGGCATAAACGATACCTGGAACATCAAACACCTGGATGCCTACCCCGGCTGCAGCATCAAAATATTTACCCGCAACGGTGGACTCATCTATCAATCCACAGGATACCCCAAACCCTGGGATGGTACCTATAACGAGGAACCATTGCCCATAGGCGTGTATTATTACGTTATTGATTTAAAAGACGGCGCACAACCACTGGGAGGGTCGGTGACGATTTTACGGTGATAGGGGGGAGAGCATTTATGATTACTTCTGTCTCCTGGTCTTTGAAATGCTGCTGATTTTCAGTTGCGCAACTTGCTTCCGCATATCTTCTAAGGAAACTTTGGGCTTTTTTGAGCTGGCCACCTGGGCCAGTTTGTTCATCTCAGCGAATGATATTCTGTAATTCATCTTTGATGTTTTTCATTTATACAATACATAAATATACATTTTTCCGGAGTGTATGACATCAAGGCTGAATGCAACTTGCTCTCTGCATTCCTCGCCCTCGTTGGACAAGCATACGAAGCCCCGGAAATCTCCGTGTTTCTCTGTGCCTCCTTTGCGCCCACTGCGGTTAAAAATAACCACGAGGAGCAGAGGATTCACAGAGAACGTAGAGCCAAAATATTGTGTGCTTAATTGAAATCCAGATCCCCGATATACACCCCGCCGCTGGCTTCTTTTTTCATTTGGAGGACGATGATCTCCTTTTTTTCCTGCGGGGTGCCGTAATGGGTAAACATTTCGGCCATCACGGTAGTGGGACCGGCAAGCGTTACCTGGGTATCGCCGTAGTAATTGATCTCAATTTTGTAGGTCCCTTTGATAGCTTTTTTCAGCAGAAACTGCTCCGGACCGAAGCCCCGCGTCATGTCATGCGATATGCGGCCGCCGATGGCGGTACGGTTATTCGAGTAATAGCATTTTTCGCCGTTCGGGTCGGTTACCCAAAGGTCAATATCGGTATTGTTCATGTTCCAGTCTATCACAATCCGCACATCTACGGGCATGGCTTTAACAACTTTTTTGGGGATAGCCGATAAATTAAGTTTCTTTTTATTCAGGGCGATTATCCGGTTTATTTCGGGCAAAAACGTTTCCTGTATGCCGTCATAAAGATTATCCGCATCGCCGGTATAGCTTTTGGTCATGGCGGCGTACAATACCTCCAATGCCTTTTGATGCTGACCGGCATCATCCAACGCCAGGCCGTAATCGCGGAAACTTTGCGGGTCGAGCGGGCGTAGTTCGGTGATCTTTTTAAAGGCAAATACTTCTCCGTCAACGTCGCCCAATTGTTTCAGTTTATAGCCCAGCATCCGGTAAAGCTCGTAACTGCTCATATCCAGTTCGGCCAGGTTGCTTAAGATCCGCAGGCCAAGCTCCGTATTACCAGTTTTTATAAAATGATCGGCCACGTTAAAATAATAAACCGGGTTATTCCTAAACGCCGCTCTCAGCTCAATATATTTTTGGTATTGATTGGCTTTATCAGTTTTGGCTATCGTTTTTAAATAATCTACATCCGGATTTTGGTAAATAACGCTGATGGCGCCGTTCTTTTCCGGGGAGGTGCTTATGCTGGCTTTTCTTACAAAAAGGGCAGTATCGGTACGCCCATCGCTGGTACTCACCAACAGACCAGGCACTTTGGCTGTAAGGCCCTTAGTGTAGTCCGTTGGCTGGGCCTCATTAAGATAGCCGGAACTTGCTGCCGGCGCAGCGTTCCCTGTCACTGTAACACCGCCAGCCTGTCCCTGCAACAATTTATCCGAACTGACTTCAGCACTTTTAAACTGCACAACATCGTTTTGGACTGATTGATCGGGTACCACTGCTACCGGGGAATTCACAGGTGGCGCATTCACTGTTGCTACGGAATACCCCAAACTGCTACTTTTCCTTCTTATACCCATCGCGCTGGTCACGACCACTTCATTCAGTTGCTGCGAGCTGGCCTGCATAATTATATTTAATGTTGTATTTTGAGTAATCTTTTGTTCCCTGGTGCCATAGCCCACAAAGGAATAAACAAGCTTTGCATTACGCGGCACCTGCAATGTATAATGCCCGTTAACGCCCGTTTGCACGCCGGTATTGGTGCCCTTTATTTTAACAAGTACCCCAGGGATCGGCAGGCCATCGTCGCTCGCGGTAACTTTCCCAGTAACGGTGTAATACGTGCCTGATGCCGGTGCAACAGGTTCGGTTATTTGCGTACTCCTGATTTGGACTGGCTGCGGCTGCCTTGGGGGAGTTATTGTCGCAGTATGTTTTACCGACTCCGGTTTTTTGCCGCCATCCCACCAAATCGCCAGCTCTTTTAACATCTCTTCCGATGCGGAGAGGTTTTCCCGTTCGGGTTGGATATTATTTGCGCCACGCTGTTTCATTATGGCATCAAACTGTTCGCGCAGTTCGGCCGGTGGTTCGATGTTATAATTAATATAATCGTTAATGGATTCTAAAACAATCAGGCTGGTGTTGCGGGTAATCAAACCAAAACGTTTGCCCAGCGATTCAATTTCCTGCCGGTTAGCATCGTAATTTATATCCAGCTCGCTTATCTTTTTTTGCGCCCATAATTTAGCTACGTCAAGGCTGTCCACGGCATCCCTGTCCATATCCAAATTAACTTCTTTCTGGTAGCTCACTTTGTTGCCATATCCGTATTGCAAAGTGATGGTTTGATTAGGATTACGGGTAATACCGGCCATGGTAAAGTTCGCGCCAACCGTAACGGGCAACGACGGAAAATTCTCTTCCATCTTGTCGCCATTTTTAATTCCTAAAAAGCGGAGCGGCTGGGTGGTTAAGGCTGCTATTGCCTTTTGATTGTCCTGTGCCATTAAATCAATCAAATCGCCGCCGCTTTTTAGCGCAATTAATTTCAGGTTGCTATAATCGGCAGTGGCCGATGAGTTGATACAATAAACCGGTTTGTCAGTTAGTTTGATGGATTTTTCGCCATAGGTTTGATGTCCATCGCTCATCAACAGAAATTCATCCACCGCATATTGCGATAAATTAAGCTTCCCAAAATCGGTTGCCCCATCATAAGTGGTATGCTCCAGGTCGGTTTTAAGGTCCTGCCAGTTGCCGTTGCTTATGGTATAAACTTTTGTTTTTAAGATAGCATTACTAAAGCTTACCAGGGTAATTTCGGCCCTGCCAGCCATTTTAAGATAAGCATCCAGCAGGTCGAACTCCTTTTTGCTGTCGCGATTGGTTCCGCTCAGCGAGGCATCCCATAATAAGCCGATACGGTGTGGTACAGGCTTATTGATGGTGCGCGACTGCAGGCTGGTATTGATGAAATAATAATACTTATTGCCTTGTTGCTGTATCATCACTTCGCTTGCATCTGCTGGTTTAGGAATTGAAAATGACAGGAAATGATTGGGCACATAATTTAATTTCTCAATCGCCGCTGTATAGCTGTTCCGGCGGCTGTCGAATTTTAGTTCTTCGCTATTGGCATTGTCGGCCACAGGAGCAGTTGTACTTTGTATTACTGATGCCCTGAGTGTAAACTTATCAACCGTATCCTTCAGGTTAAGTGGCAGTGTAAATTTCAGGCTGTTGTTATCAGCCACAGGCAATTCCTCTTCGTAACCGATGATTACCGTACGGGTACTATGCGGGTTGATGGGATATATACGCGTGCGGAAAGTATTTCCCTCCACTTTCTCCAGCAGGCCGGGATCGACCCTGCGGCGTTCAACAGCCTCAAAGGTTGCCGTACCTTTACCCCGATCCACAGGTACGGCTTCGCGCATGTGGCCGTTTATATCCAGCGCATACCGGCTCACGCTTACGCCGTCTTTCAGCGGAAATTCAAGCGTGCCTTCCAATATCCGGTTGGTGGTATTATAAAAAGTCATTTGCCAGGTGGTGCGGCTGATGTTGCCATAAACCGCCACATCAATTTTAAGTGCCTGTAGCTTTACGCCATTATTGGTTTTGCCATCCACAGTAAGCTGCGGACTTTGTGCAAATGCACCGGATAATTGTATCAGCATCAATACAATTACCGATAATAGGAAGGTATTTAATCTTTTCATGGAATCGCTATTTTCCTTATAGATGCTATAGGTATCAGCTTTCCATAAATCTTTTCAGAAAAAAATAAAATGAAGGGTTATGGTGACAGCGCCACCTATCAATCCACAGGATACACCACTGCCCTGGGTAGCATCTATGAAATACGCCAACTAAATTTTGATCATATCCCTCAAATTCTTCACCGCAACATTAAAGCATTTCAGATGGTCGGAGACAAACCAGCAACGGCGTAAACACTAAATGACAAAAGCCGGTAATAATTAGTATTTTGGAGGGTTCTCTGTTGTCAGCAACCTGTGTCTGCGGTTTAGCTATGCAGGTGGTTCTTGAATACGCTTTCCTGCTTAAGAAGTAAGGGTAGCCTACGCTGAACCAGGAGGGTTGAATTGCAAAAAAATCATGAAAAAAATAAAGTTACTGAACCTGATAATGGCCCACGGACTATTCGTGCTAATATTTCTTTTTGTCTTAAATAATAAATTGAAAGCTCAGGCACGTCATTGTGAAATTGATAACTACCTGGTGCCTTTTAACGCCTCATCACATAGTGGCTCGTTTCCAAGAAGTGGTCCGGTGATGAAAAATTTTGTAAAAGTATCGAAGCTTGAAAAAATCATCGATATCTACGGACGTAAACGTTCAATTTTATTAGCGCAGTACAAATTTAATAGCGAAACCTTTATTAATATAGGCAAGACAAAAGTTAAAAATGATTCCGCTTTTTATTTTAATATAGATAATGTCGTAAGCGCTTTCTTTCACATAAAGAAACCTTGTTCAATTAAGCTAATAGGGTATGAATTTTTTAAATCCGGTGAATTAAAATCATACTTTGAGTTATCATCAGATAATTGTCGGATAATATTTTCAATACAAATACTTAAGCCCGATGTTGTAATAGATCAATATGATACGTTAAGGTAAACATGCAAGTCCGTCGTAACCCTGTCTCCCAAATACCTATCAGTTTCCAACTACCACTCTTCCACCTCAAACCACCGCTCCACCATCCCCTTTTCTTCACCCTCAAACCCGTTAAAAACATATTCATTCAACCCGGCATCGTAGGTATAATCTTTTGCCCATTCTTCAAAATTAGATGCCGTCGATTCAATCACATCCATTATAAAATCAATTTCGGCATTTGTTGTGGTGGGGTGGATAGATAGCCTCACCCATCCCGGTTTGCAAAGCATGTTGCCCGATTGGATGGCATCCAGGATTTCATATGATCTGGTTTCGTCGACATTTAACAAGTGGTGTCCGTAAGTTCCGGCACAGGAGCAGCCGCCCCGGGTTTGGATGCCAAACCGGTCGTTCAGTAGTTTAGTAATCAGGTTATGGTGTGCGCCATTCACTATGAATGAAACAACCCCCAGTCTTTTTTTAACCCGGCCTTCCAGTACTTCAATATTTCCGATCCTGGCGAACCGGGCGAAAATCGTCTGCATCATTTCATCTTCGCGCCGCCGCATATTTTCGACGCCTATTGCTTCCTTTAGCTTAATACACATCGCCGCTTTTATGCCCTGCAAAATTGGGGGCGTGCCGCCATCTTCGCGCTGCTCTATATTGCTGACATACGCGTGCACGCCCCAGGGATTGCTGTACAGCAGCGTGCCCCCGCCCGGTTGATCGGGGATTTGGTTTTTATAATTTTTTTTATTGAAGATTAACACACCCGGCGTACCCGGACCACCCAAAAACTTATGGGGCGAAAAATAGATGGCATCCAGGTGCGCACCTTTTTCTGCCGGATGCATATCCATATCAACATAAGGGGCCGAACAGGCAAAGTCGACAAAACACAAGCCGCCATATTGGTGGATCATTTTGGCAATTTCGTGATATGGGGTTTCAATCCCGGTCACATTTGAACAAGCCGTAACTGCCGCTATTTTATTTTTCCGGTGTTTATATTGTTCCAATAAACGCCCGAAGCTGGCAAGGTCAACGCTCCCGTTTTCGCACGGCGGAATTATCTCAACAGTCGCAATCGTTTCCAGCCAGCTGGTATGGTTGCTATGATGCTCCATATGGGTCACAAAAACAACAGGCCGCAAGGCCTCATCCGGTTGCAGGGCACCCTCCGGTTGGGCATAGTCCATTATCCGCTCCGGCATCCTGAGCCCCAATAAGCGCTGCAATTTATTTACGGCGCCTGTTGTTCCGCTGCCGCAGAAGATGAGTACATCATCGGTGTTTGCATGCACATGTTTCTTAATTATAACCTTAGCCTCTTCGTAAGCTCTGGTCATCAGGGTACCGGTAATGGTGGTACCGGTATGCGTATTGCCCATAAAGGGCAGTATCTCATTTTGGATGCTTGCTTCAATAGGTTCATAAGCCCGGCCGCTGGCGGTCCAGTCGGCATAAACAATTTCTTTTTGGCCAAACGGCGACTCAAAAGTTTGCTGGTGCCCTACGATATTATTCCTGAACCTTGAGAAGAAATTTTCCAATTCGCTTTCCGGGGCTATCGGATTAGTCCGGTTGCGGTGTATGGCATAAACTGGCGCTTCGGTGTCCATGTAATTTCTTCCTTGTTGCAGTTAATGTTTCTTTTCTTCTACACACTACTTCGTTTTCTCCTTTGGGAATATCCCAAACAGATCACGCGGCTGTTTACGATAAAAATCATTAAAGAAGAAAGCTGTCAGGTAAACGAAAGCGAAGAATCCAACAATAATTAATAGCTGTGTTCCGGATGTTTTTTGAATCTCCTGCTTTGCTTTTACATCGCAAACTTCGCCGGGGCAGTATTGTGCTTTTTCCTGGTAAAACAGCTTGTACACTTTGCATCCCAAACAAATCCCGAATACGGATTCAAAAAACGTGAAGATGAGGCAAATCAGGCAGATAATTCCGGTAATTGGGCTATAGGAATTTACAATTACCATAAATGTGAACATGATAGCCGACAAAGCCAGCCCGATTATCCAGGCAAACTTTTTTTGCTGTGCGCCTACATATTCAGGAACCTGTCTGCTTACCGCCAAACGCCCGATGATGAGCGTTGGCGAATATTTAGGGCTGATAAAAACGCGAATAATAAAATCGGTCAGGAAAATGGTTATGAAATATTTCACCAGCAGAAAGTCGCTTTTGTACATGATTTGCATCAGGGAAAGGATCAGGCCCAAAAACAGTATACCTGCCGATGCCCTTATTTCCCGTTCATTTAAAACAGGAATGTTATAACCCTCAACAGTTTCCCCGAATTGTATAACTTTTTTCATCTTGTTATTGATTTATGATTGATAACGGGCACTTTGCAATCAGATGATTTACAGGCATTTTTGTTACATACCCCTTATCCTGGTATAAAAGTACCGGAAGCGTTTGGGTTAGAAAAATTAATGTGACAGTGGTTCATGTTTTCTACGTAAGCGGATGATTTTGCATGAAATTGGCAAGTGCGTTATCGTCGCCAACAACCTCATCATACCCCAACTTTTGGCAAGATTACTTAAGCCGCTATGTTTAGCTAAAGGCACGCCTGTTAAAAAACTTATATGACAGGATGCATAACTAACGGGATAACTATACCATTTTCCGTGATATCCGGCAGCATGAAAAAGAGACATTTCGGGTTGTCGAATCAATGGAATATATTTATACTGTTAAAGATGAACATACCACCATGTTCTTAAAAAAATCTACATATTATTTACTCTTTTTTGTTGCGTATATCGGGGCCCTGGTCATCGAGAAACCTGTCTATTCGGTAAATACCGTGCAGGCCTGTTTTTCGTACATGTTTACCGTTATAGTTCACTTTTCCATTTTTACCCTTATGATAGTGGTAAATAACTCGTTTTTAATTCCATTCCTGCTCGAAAAGAAACGCTTCAGCGTTTATGTTACCGGGCTTTTTGGCCTTGTCTTAGGGTATACCATCTTTGTCGGCCATTATAACCATTTTATTCACGGTGTGCTTTTGCATGATAAACCGATCGACACGAGCTCGGGCTTTTGGGATAATTTTGTTTACGGGCTTTGCTGCAGCGTGATTACCGCCATGCTGTATATCACCCAAAAATGGGCGGAACAGCAGGAGCAGGTAAAAAACATCCAGATAAACCAGTTGCAGACTGAATTAAAATACTTGCGTTCGCAAATCAATCCGCATTTCCTGTTTAATGGCCTCAATACCGTTTATGGTTATATTGATATGAGCAACAGCCAGGCGCGCGATATGATGGTTCAATTTTCGGACCTGCTGCGCTATAACCTGTATGAGGCTGATGTAGACCTCATCGGGCTGGAGAAGGAGGTTAAATACCTGCAAAACTATGTGGCCCTGCAAAAAGCACGCAGCAACGATAATATGCAGGTTTCTTTAAAAGTAAACTATCAAAATGGGGCCGTTAAAATTGCACCGCTTATCTTTATGGCCTTCGTGGAGAATGCTTTTAAATATGTGTCACGGGGCGATACCGGCATCAATACCATTAATATTACCCTGAACGAAGAGGCGGGCAAAGTAGATTTCACCTGCGAAAACTCGTACGATGAAGCAGAGGCCCCGGCGGGTGGCATCGGCCTCAACAACGCTGCCCGGAGACTGGAACTGTTGTATAAGGACCGCTACCGGCTGGATATTAAAAAAGAGCAAAATATTTACCATGTGCACTTAACACTCACCCTATGAAAAAGCTAAGCTGCATCATCGTAGACGATGAGCCCGTTGCCCGTAAAATACTGCACGAATTTGTGGAACAGGTTCCTTTTATGGACCTGCACGGCAAATTTGAAAATGCGATGAAAGCCGAAGCCTTTTTGAAGACCAACGTTGTTGACCTGATCTTCCTTGATATTGAAATGCCCAAAGTTTCGGGGCTGCAGTTTTTACAACGGATGCACATCGAATCGATGGTTATACTGACAACCGCTTTCCCCCAATACGCATTGGAAGGATATGAGCTGGACATTATCGACTATCTTTTAAAACCCTTCGCCCTCAGCCGCTTCCTTAAGGCAGTGCAAAAGGCAAAGGACTTCTATCAAATGAAGAACCGAACCGCCGGCGCTCTGCCCTCGACTTACATCTTCATTAAAAGCGAAAAACGCATCGAAAAAATTGAGCTGAGCGATATTCTTTATGCCGAAAGCGTGGGGAATTATGTGAGCGTTTATACCGAAAATAAAAGGATTGTAGCCTACCTCACCATGAAAAGCCTGGAATCGCAGCTGCCGGCCGACGAATTCATCAAGATCCATCAATCGTACCTGGTAAACTGCTCAAAAATTGAAGCGATTGAAGGCAACGAAATTAAAATCGGGTGTAAATCATTGCCCATGAGCCGTAATTACCGGGACACGGTGATGAAGATTGTACACCAGCGATTGTTAAAGCGGTGAAAGTTGGCTAATACGTGTGTTTAAGATGATCGCCGCCTTTGTTAGTGGTATCACCATGGGGTTCGGGACGCCAAAAACCTCGGGAACGTGCGGTTCCCCTCTTGAGGGTAACTATATATCAGTTGGGACAAAATATTAAAAAATGAAAAAGAGTAAAAAAACTATCACAATAAATCACGAAACTTTTTTAACGCATCTTGTTGCATCTTTTCGAGGTATTCTGATTTCATCGGAGAATTCAAAATCTGCTCTTCGTGATATTTTGGCAGCCACTCGTCAAAAAAATTCCTAAGTGCATTTGCTTTTGCTTCGCTTTCGGCTGCTACGTACCCTATAAACATGTCTTTCAATAGCCGTATAGTTGCCGAATGTGATAAACTATCAGCGTATAGCTGATTTATAAGTTCTTCTTGGTTAAATTCCATAATAACAGGTTTTGGTTATAGCCTGTCAATATCGTAAAAAATTAATAGATTAAATAAGGGTCATAATCATCATCTACCACGTCTGTAATTGAATCACTGCCAAAAACACTGCAAATACCATTCAGCAATGGGTCTCCATCCTCCGGCGCACAGGAACCAGAACGTATCAAAGGTGTAAGTAAAAGTTGCGTAACCTCGTCGTCGGAATGTAATTTACCATCGACAAATGACACATGATGCCCTTGGAATTTAAACGTCATTCTTTTGGATTTTTAGGCTCTTCTTTAGGCTTTCCCAAAAACGAGGCGGCAATAACCTGTTCAAAAGTACCCTTAATTGCAAGGGTGCTTTTTTCGTATTTATCAGGTCTTTTCTTTGTTTCTTTTTTCTTTGCCATTATTTAGCGGTTAAGTTAGCGTAAGTTAAACGAATATTATTAACTCTTGAAAATGAATCTTCAAAACGTGCTATGTCAGTAGCTTTACGGGTATTGTATTTGTAACCAAACTCATGGCAATACCGATGTAAGTGCTTTGGGCTTACGTTGTGATAAATACCTATGATGCCTCTTTTCAATTGTGACCAAAAGCCCTCAATTGAATTAGTATGAATATTGCCGGGGCGTACATATTCGTTTTCTGAATGCATAACAACCTCATGGGTATAGGTTTTATCTAATCCCTTGTAAGCACCGAACCCGTCAGTTATAACAGTAGCACCCGGAGCAACGTTAGCATAAATAAAAGGCTTAATAGCTTCGCCATTTGCAAGCGGTGTAACAATCGTTACGATGTTTCCATCACGTTGTAACATAGCCACCACAGGGGTTTTGTTAATAGCGCCTGTACCTTTTTCATTTAATAATTTGCGTTCCCTTGAATGCTTATTACGGTGTTTGCCGCCAATGTAAGTTTCGTCAACCTCAACAGTCCCGTCTAACATTTCGGGTGCGTTGTTAGCCAGCATTAAACGAACACGGTGTAATAAAAACCATGCTGTTTTTTGAGTGATATTTAAGTCGCGGCTTAACTGTAAAGACGAAATTCCTTTTTTGTGAGCGGTTGCCAAATAGATAGTAGCAAACCATAATCGCAATGAAATTTTAGTGTTTTCAAAAATGGTGCCTGTAGTAACGGTAAATTTCTTGTGGCACTCTTTTGCTTTGCATTTAAAACCCCTGTTAGTTACGTAAGCACCAACATTACCACAGTGAGGGCATGAAGGAGTTTCACCCCAGCGGCTTACTGATAAGTAATTGATACAAGTCTCTTCATTTTTGAAGTGATCTAATACTTGTAACAGGGATTTAAATTGAGTTGTCATTGCTTTACCGTTTTGTTATACAAATATAATCATTTGTCCCAATATATTCCAAATTTATTTGAAAATAAAACTCAATTATTAGAGTAATTTTAGAAAAATAATTACCTTTATTTCGACGGGGACTGGGGCAATGATTAAAGTTAGTAATTGCGCAAAAGTTAACTTTATAGCCCCGCGCCTTCCGGCTTTATAAGCCCTAAAATATCATTTGTTGCCTTTACAATTCTATTTACTAAATCATCAAAATCAGCCTGCGTATATTCGAATAATTTAGTGCTGTCCCTGAATTGGAGTAATACAATTACAGTATCTTTTCTATGACTTACGACCGATAAATAATGTGCAAAGAAATTTCTTATTTCTATAAGTTGCCTAACTTCATCAAAAAGTTTCCCGTTTGGATAGGAATTGTTTTTGGTCTTAATAAATCCTTCTGAAACGGATTTGTTATCTAATATTCCTTTCACTGCCGTCCGTTTACCGTCAAATGTCATCCTATCTAATAATACTTCGTGCATTCGATAACAAACGCGGCTATTAACATCATCATTAGGAAAAAAATGGAACAAAAGGTGTTTGTCTAACGCTCTTTCAAGTTTGGTAAATTCATTGATTAAATATCCTCGATATTCGTGTTCGCTGTTTAGGATTATACTCATAGCGGTTTAGTTTTTAGAGCACTAAACCTACGGATCCCAACTGATATATAGTTACCCTCTTGAGAGGGGCGGAGGGGAGTGTCCGCTGCGCCAGGACTAAAGCCTCCCGACACAGAACTTTTTTAAATACCCTCAAAACACGCAGCTTTTCAGCAAATTCCAATGTTCCAGTGTTCCATGTTCCACACACCACTATTTTTGGAGCATCTCATTATGAGCTGTTTACAATGCCAATTTTACCAAAAACCCGTACCTGTACTGACAAAATAGCGCCACCACATAATAGGTGATACGTCTTTATCTTTGCGCGCCGAAAATCTACGCGTTTAAAACGCTGCCAGCCGACTAAAGACTACTGACTCCGCACTCCGGACTTGAAAACAAGGGCGTTTCCCCGGTTGGTAGAAACCGGGGCCGGGCCAGGAGGCCTGTCCCGATGAATATCGAGATCATACGCCTGCCTTTGGTTAAATTTTAATGATAATCTTAAGATTGTTGTTATTGTTGAAATGGGGGGGCTGGGGGGTGTTAAAAACCAAAAACTTTGTGAATAAGTTAACATAAAAGGCAGGGTGAACTAAATACGCCTGTAGTTTTCGAGAACTTGGCGCCTGTATAGAAGTCCCTGCCTTTTATGATTGCCCAAGGCCCAACTAGAATACTTCCTTTGCGTCAACAAAGGTGATTGGCAAAAGGCAATTTATTAGAATACTTAATTTACCAACGTATGAAAAGCTGGAATGTTATTTTGGGTGTTGACGTGTCTAAGCTTACCCTCGACATCTGTTGCGCAGATCGGAATTTGTATTTAAAAACCGATAACTCGTCCAAAGGGTTTGCCGTTTTTAAAAAGTGGTGTAAAGCCCAGAGGATCGATCTGAAAGAGTGTTTGGTTGTCATGGAACATACGGGAGGGTATGAGTATCGCTTTATGCAGTTTTGTGAATCGTACTCCATCTCCTATTGCAGAGTCCCGGGTTTAGAAATTAAACAATCTTCAGGCATGGTAAGAGGCAAAAGCGACCGTGCTGATGCTTTTAGAATAGGGCAATATGGTGAAGAAAAGATAAAAAAGCTGACGCCTTCAAAGCCGCTGGACAATGACATATTGATAATCAGGCGGTTAATGTCACTCAGAAAAAGACTAGTCCGGGAAAGAGCAGGTTGGAAAAGTACCTTAAAAGAGCACAAACACATGTATTTGGGGAAGAAACTGGCTACGGTTATTCGAATAGCTAATGCTCAAATAAAAGAAAAAACGAAATATATTAACCAGGTAGAACAGGAGATCATGGAGTTGATCCGAAGCAATACGGCATTAATGCAAACCTACCGGATAATAACCAGCATTAAAGGAATAGGGAATATAAATGCCTGGATGACCATTGCATATACTGAAAACTTCAGCAGCTTCCCAAATGCGCGGAAATATGCGGTGTATGTGGGCGTCATACCCTACGAGCACACCTCCGGGACCAGTATAAAAGGCCGAAAAAGAGTGAGCCAATTTGCTCATAAGGAAATAAAGCAGGAATTGAATCAAGCAGCTAAAACCGCGATAAGACACGATCCGGAACTTCGGGCATATGCGGAACGAAAGTTAAAAAACAAATGCTATCCCCTGGTATTAAACAACGTGAAATTCAAGCTCATTCTACGGATGTTTGCTTTGGTAAAAAGAGGTGAACAGTTCGTGGAAAATTATAAAAGAGCTGCATAAGAACAACTGTTTTAAATAAAATTTGGAAATATGGTTAACCTAGAATACAAGCTTTAGCCCCGGCCGACGCTAAGCCCCGCGCCTGGCCGGTATCCACTACTGTCCCATAACGCGAAAGGCGGTGCGATTTGCAAACTTTCGCACTAGCATGAGGAGGCCAGAACCGGAGAGTTTAATATCGTTTAATATTAATGTTGCGTTGCTGCGGGTTGGCTGCTGCTGCCATTCATCTTAACCGGCCTTATCAGCGTTGAGAAGGTAAGCGATCCCATTTTCCACTTGCCGTCTTCTTTAATATAAACCTCGGTAACCATAAAAGCGTGGACCACTTCGTTTCCGCCAACTACTGCCAGTAAATCGATGTCATTTAGCAGAATAGCCGTGTTACCAAAAATATTTACCGATGCCCCGTACACTGCGGCTTTTTTGTACCAGATAAACCCGCCTTTAATGGTATTCAGCTCCTGTGTTTTGCCCCAGCTTCCGCCCATATGAACAAAAACACATTTTTCATCAAACAGGTTGTTTAAAGTGTCTACGCTTTTGTTCGCCATCCATTGCCATTTGGCTTTTGAAAGGTCGAGGAGTTCCTGTTCGTCTTTTGACGGATTCGCTGGCGGCGCCGAAGGCAAATTTGCCTGGGCATGCGATACCTGCACACCTGCTATACATAATAAGATTGCGATAATTGCTTTTTTCATAATTTTAAGTTTTGAATGTTAACTATTGGTTTAATTTTTATAAGACTTTTTATTCCTTCTTAATCGTTCATTTTCCTTTCGCCCAACCACTTTACCATCTTCGGATCGCGGTGATCAAAAAAGCTGCTCGCGCTGGTGTCAAGTGTTTTGATGGATTCCATATCTCCGGCACTCAGGTTAAAATCGAAAATATTGAGGTTCTCAGCCATGCGTTCTTTGCGAACAGACTTCGGAATGGCCACCACGCCGCGCTGGGTAAGCCAGCGAATAACCACCTGTGCAATTGATTTATTATACTTGTCGCCGATGGACTGCAGCAATTCGTTATGAAATAGGTTGTTCCTGCCTTCTGCAAACGGGCCCCACGATTCCATCTGCACATTATTGTCGATCATAAACTGCTGAGCTTCGTTTTGCTGATGGAAAGGATGCGTTTCCACCTGGTTAACTGCCGGAACTATCTCGTTATTAACAATCAGGTCCATCAACCGGTCAGTGTGAAAATTGCTCACGCCTATTGCCCTTATTTTTCCTTCCTTATACAGCTCTTCCATTGCCCGCCATTCGCCATACACATCGCCATAAGGCTGATGGATCAGGTAAAGGTCCAGGTAATCGAGCTGTAATTTCCTCAATGAATTTTCAAAGGCCTTTTTTGCGCCTTCGTAACCTTTTGCGTTTATCCATAGCTTCGTGGTAATAAATAATTCTTCCCTTGCTATCCCGCTTGCTTTTATGGCTTTTCCAACCGCTTCTTCATTCATATAGGATTGCGCGGTGTCTATCAACCTATAGCCGGTTTCAATAGCATCAATCACACCTCTTTCACAATCTGCCAGGTCGGTCACCTGGAACACGCCAAACCCTAAAATTGGCATTTCAACACCGTTATTTAATTGTACGTTTTGCATAGCTATTTTTTTACGTCACAAAGGTCAGGCGTTTTGTTCAGCCCGATAGGATACAGATTACGGATGTTTGTACCACTTTTACTGATTATCAAAAGATCGGTAACCGACCTACGGATAAAATAATAATTTTGAGTAAGTTATTTGATGGATATGGACAAGATGCTTAGATTCAACACGATCAGCGAATACAACGCTTTTAACAATACAGTCACCAAACACCCGCTGGTTAGCGTTATCGATTTCTCGAAGGCCGCGCCAAGGAGCGGGTCGCGGATGTATTTTGGCTTTTATACCATATTTCTGAAAGATGTGAAATGCGGCGACCTGGTTTACGGCAGAAATACCTACGATTACCAGGAAGGAACGCTGGTATTTATGGCGCCGGGACAGGTAGTGGGCGCTAAGGGCACCGGCGAAGTCTACCAGCCTAAAGGATTTGGCGTAGTATTTCACCCTGACTTAATACACGGCACATCCCTGGGCAGGCATATACAGGAATATAGCTTCTTTGATTACCGGTCAAACGAAGCCCTGCATATATCAGACCGGGAAAGGGAGATTGTGCTGGATTGCTTCGCAAAAATCGACTACGAGCTTGATCAAACCATCGACAAACACAGCAAAAGGCTCATCACAACCAATATCGAATTGCTTTTGGGGAATTGCATCCGTTTTTACGATCGTCAGTTTATAACACGTGATCATGTAAATTCCGGAATTCTGGAAAAATTTGAGCACCTGTTAAATGATTTTTTTGCCTCCGAAAAACCGCAACTGGTTGGTTTACCATCAGTAGCATATTGTGCTGATGAATTACACACCTGTCTCCAAATTATTTTGGCGACCTGGTAAAAAAAGAAACAGGCAAAACTGCACTGGAATATATACAGGGCAAACTGATAGACGCCGCTAAGGAGAGGATATTTGATACAGACAAAACGGTAAGCCAGGTTGCGTATGAACTGGGTTTTAAATATCCGCAGCATTTTGCGCGGCTTTTTAAACAGCAGGTAGGCCACACGCCGCTGGAATATCGTTCCATGAACTAAATTATTTGTAATTAACCGGGTAACAAAGTCAAAAAACTATCTTATGACTACCATCACTATTAACGGAACACCACACCAGGTTGATGCCGAGCCCAATATGCCACTGTTGTGGGTAATCAGGGATATTATCGGGTTAACCGGAACCAAGTATGGCTGCGGGGTGGCACAATGCGGCGCCTGTACTATTCACCTTAACGGCGAAGCAGTGCGGTCTTGCGTTACCAAATTAAGCCGCGCCGAAGGGCAGCAGATTGTCACTATCGAAGGTTTGTCGAAAAACAATGACCATCCCGCTCAGCTTGCCTGGGTTGAAGAGAATGTACCGCAATGCGGCTATTGCCATTCGGGGCAGATCATGTCGGCGGCGGTGCTGCTACGGGAAAATTCAAATCCCACTGACCAGGATATCGATGATGCTATGGCAGGTAATATTTGCCGTTGCGGTACGTACCAGCGTATCCGCGCTGCTATTCATAAGGCTGCAGAACTGCAGCAGAAAGGAGCCAAATCATGAAAAGACTAATTATCATGAGCATAGTGGTAGCTATGGCAATCGTTATCAGTTCTTCTTTTAAACCGGCGCCGGTAAAAAATAGCGGACCTGTGCCTGTTGTAAAAGACAGTGCTGCATCTGTTAAGGCATTTATGCAGGTTTATAAAGTGTTGATGAGCGCGCGTTGCATGAATTGCCATCCTTCCGGAAATGTCCCGCTGCAGGGGGATGACAACCACTTACACACCATGTCGCCCAAAAGAGGCATCGACGGCAAGGGCGTTTACGCCATGAAATGTTCCAACTGTCACCAGCCAACCAATACACCTGGTTTGCATACGCCGCCCGGTAATCCTAACTGGCATTTGCCACCGGCCGATATGAAAATGGTTTTCCAGGGAAGAACACCTCATCAATTGGCCAAACAACTCATCGACCCTAAACAAAACGGCCATAAGGACTTAAAAAAGCTGATTGCGCATGCCGACGATGGTCTTGTACTATCAGGCTGGAACCCTGGCGAAGGTCGTACATTGCCGCCAATGAGCCACGCAGCGTTTAAAAAAGCATGGATCACCTGGCTTACAACAGGGGCGTACGCCCCCAAAGGAAAATAAAAAATAAAACACTTAACTCGTTTTTTATGAGCACAAGTAACATTTCCAGAAGAAACTTTTTAAGGGCCGCAGGACTTACCGGCACGGCTCTTTTTGTCGGCATATATTTTAAGGCTGATGCGGAAGCGGCCGGTTTGGTTACCGAGCATACTGCCGACGTCGCAGATATTGAGCTGAACGCCTGGGTTCACATTGCGACAGACGGCAAGGTTACCATATTTAGTCACCGCGCCGAAATGGGCCAGGGTGTTTACCAGAGTATCCCGCAAATTGTTGCGGAAGAACTCGAAGTAAATCTCGATGATATTAATATTCGTTTTGCCCAGGGCGACCGCCAAAAATACGGCAACCAGGTTACCGGTGGCAGTTCCACTATCCGCGGCTCCTACAAAAATCTGCTTAAGCTGGGCGCCACCGCCCGCGAGATGCTGATTGCCGCGGCGGCGGCAAAATGGGCCGTACCCGCAACAGATTGTTATGCCGAAGCCGGGCACGTTATTCATCGCCCATCAGGCAAAAAATTTCATTACGGGGAATTGGTGGAAGCAGCATCTAAACTGCCGGCGCCAAAAGATATTGTACTCAAAAAACGATCGGATTATAAACTGATAGGCAAAGCGCTCAAAAGGCAGGACATTCCATTAAAAACCAATGGTTCCGCCGTATTTGGTTTGGATTTCCGGTTGCCGGGAATGCTCTATGCTGTGGTTGAACGCAATCCGCGTTTAAGGGGTAAACTAAAGAGTTTTGATGCCTCCGCCGCGCTGAAAGTGCCGGGCGTGAAGAAAGTTTTTAAAATACAAACGGGCGTGTTCCAAACCTTCAGGGATGGTGTTGCCGTGGTGGCCGATAGCACCTGGGCAGCTATGCAGGGCCGGAAAGCGCTTAGCATTGAATGGGATGACAGCGGCTTTGACCATGTAAGCACCGCCGATATTTACCAGCAGCAAAATGATTTAATAAAGAATAAAGAAGGACTTTCTGCACGAAAGCAGGGCGATCCTGACAGCATTTTAGCTGCTGCAACACAAAAGCTCGACTTGGTTTACGAAACGCCTTACCAGTCGCACAGCGCAATGGAACCCTTGAATTGTGTCGCCTGGTACCAACCTGATAAATTGGAGATCTGGGGGCCGATACAAGCGCCCGAATGGGTGCAGGATTTTATCTGCCCGCAGTTTAAACTGCCCCGGGAAAAAGTGATTGTAAATATGACTTTCTTAGGCGGTGGTTTTGGCCGGAAGGCCTTTATGGATTACCCGCACGAAGCTTGTTTAATCTCGAAAGAGATGGGTGTTCCGGTGATGGTGGTTTGGTCGAGGGAGGACGACATGACCCAGGGCCCCTACCGTGCCGGCATATCTTACCGTTGCCAGGGCGCCCTTACCGATGGTAAACTCAGCGCGCTGAAATTTAAAGCCGCAGGACAGAACATTTTTCATTGGATGGGAGCACCGAAAGACAGGGCAAATGGCAGTATTTCCGAAGGCTTTTTGGCGCCGTATTATAAAAGTATAGCCAACATCAGCTTTTGGGATGTGCCGTTTGAAACGCCCATTCCTAATGTTTGGTGGCGTTCGGTTTGTGCCTCAACAAATGGCTTTGCCTATGAAAGTTTTATGGACGAAATGGCCCATCTTGCCGGTAAAGATCCGCTGGATTTCAGGCGGGAATATTTGAAGGAAGAGCGCGAGCAAAAGCTGATCGATAAAATGGAAGAGGTTTCCGGCTGGAAGTCAAGAAAGAAGGGCGACGGTTTTGGGGCAGCCATTACAGAGTGCTTTGGAACTACCGTGGGGCAAATAGTAAAGGTTTCCCGTAAAGCAGATGGAAAAGTAAGCATAGATAAAGTTTGGGCGGTGGTTGATTGTGGCTGGTATGTAAACCCCGACATTGTTCATGCGCAGGTAGAAGGTGCAATCGTAATGGCTTTAGGCGCGGCAACCAAACACGAGATCACTTTTAAAGACGGATTGGTGGAGCAGCGGAACTTTTATAATTACATTATGCCCAGGATAAATGATATGCCTAAAGTAGAAGTGCACATTATGGAAAACGATGCCAACGCCGGCGGTGTTGGTGAACCCGGACTTCCGCCATTTGCCCCTGCACTGACAGCAGCCATTTTCGACCTTACGGGAAAAAGGATCAGGAAGTTGCCGTTTGATATGACCAGTATTTAATTATCGGGACGATAGCCCGGCAGGGTCATTTTTAAATTGCCCCCTCTAGCGAAAGAATCCGCGTTAAGGCCCACAGCGTTGGGCTTCCCGTGCGCCCCTGGCATGTAACTGATTTTCAGCCATTTATTGGTGTTAATAACAAATGCAGTGCAGTATCGTGCGCACACCTGGCATATCGGCAATTAATCAATAAACGTGTTAATTAAATCGATATTTTAAAAGCATTACACCTGTTCAATGCCTTCTAATCGGCATGGCTTTATTTTCGCTCTTTATAAAACTTTTTAATTTTTTTGTTGGCAAGAAATAGATACATTTAATCATGATTGGTCGGCCTTTTAAGTTTCAATTCCGAACTGAAACCATTGCACTATTTTTTTTAATCACTCCTTTACTCCTGTTTGCCCAAAATAGTGCCGATTTTAAGCCTTTGATTGCGGATAATATAAAGGTTACCTCTAAAGTTCTTGGCGAAGACCGTAAAGTTTATATCTATGTTCCGCCTGTGGATTCTGCAAATCTTGCGAAACGTTACCCCGTATTGTATTTAATGGATGGAGAGAGCCATTTCAGTATGATCGCCGAACTTTGCAGATACCTTAGCCGATGGGATGTAAACGTGATACCTGAAATGATTATTGTAGGAATACCAAATACCAATCGCACCAGGGACCTTACCCCAACCCATAGTATTATTGATTATTATGGAAAACCCGATACCAGTTCAACATCATGGCTGAAACCAAGCGGTGGCAACGCAAAGTTTCTGCAATTTATTAAGGAAGAATTAGTGCCATATGTCGACTTACACTACAAAACCGAACCTTTTAAAATATTTGCCGGGCACTCGTTCGGCGGGATCACCGCTATCGATTGTCTACTGAACAATCCGGATATGTTTAGTGCCTTTGTTGCCATAAGTCCTTCGTTTTGGTGGGATAGGGGGTATTTATTAAAACTTGCAGATGAAAAACTAAAAAAGGGATCAACCCTTAATAAAATACTGTTTTACAGCGATGCCAGCGAGGGCGTTGCAGATAAAAGCTCATTTCATACCAATCTGCTGAAATTTGATTCGCTTATTTTCAAAAGGCAGCTCACAGGTTTAAATTATAAATATGTTTATTATCCTGATGAGATACATATGACAGAGCCTGTGAAGGCGTATTATGATGCGCTGCGTTTTATCTACCAGCAATGGAACTTGCCTCCTATCGACCCCAAAATGGTTAACGCTGCGGTCATCATGAAGCATTACCGCCAGCTATCCTTACGATATGGTTACACCATTTTACCAAATGAGATAAATATTAACGACTGGGCCTCTTATTTAATGAAGAGTGGCGAAACGCTGGATAATGCTTTAAGTCTTTTTGAAATGAACACAGTAAATTTCCCTTCTTCTTACAAGGCGTTCACCAGCCTGGGCGATGCCTATATAAAAAAAGGAGAAAAACAAAAAGCTATTGCCTGCTACCAAAGAGCGCTCGAACTAAACCCCTCCGCTACAGCTGTTAAAGACAAGTTGAAAGGGCTTTAAGTAATTATCATGTCTTCCATTGCAGGTAGTCGGAACAAAAAGTGCAACTATGGCGCATTGCGAATATCGACCAAAAGTGATCACCAAACCCTATTTCAATCCCTCACGCTCCACTTTTTCTAAATACCTGAGCACCCATTTGCGTTGTTTATCGTCGCTAAGCATCTGCTTAAGCTGTTTGTAGTACGCGTTGATAAATAAATATTCGTTATTGGCCAAATAATACGACATGATTTGTGCTTTGCTCAGCTTCGATTGAGCATAGTTTCCTTTCAGCGTTTTGCTTTGTTCATCCCAGGCATAACGTACTGCCGTCGAATCATTTATAAAATCGGGCGACGATTCAAAATAAGTCGTATCGGGCAAACTTACCGTTTGATTGAAACTCTGGTTATAGACCATTTTTATAGTTAAGGGATGGGTGCTCAGGATAGTAGATTCGAGCCAGCGCGCCCGAAATGCCGGTGGCTGTAAATTCCCGATTTCAAGTTCGTTGAGTATCGGGATCAGTTTGTTATTATCGTACTTATAAAAGAAAAAGTTATCCCAGGATACCCCCGATCCCCGGTTGAACTCCTTCCCATAGTAAACAACAGTTTTATCGTCAGCATCCTTGTAATAACTTACATCCGGTCCACCGTGGTTATAGCCATCGTGCATGGCAATTATCCGGTTGCCCGAAAAGAAATATAAATAGGCATTGATGCAACTAAAACTATCACCGATAGATAAAGCAAATTCATTAAAATCATGTTTGTTTGAACTGAAAGGATAATACTTAACGGGGATGAGGCCCACCTTGTAAGTCTTTAATACACTTTCCACATTGCAGGAGTCGCTGATATCGCTATTATGAAAAACCCGCCGCGCAACCCTGGCCGGCATCACCCCTTTCAAAGCCGCTTGTTTTATTATGTCGAAATCGGGCTGCGACAGGAGTGTATCCATCTGTTTTTGCGACTTAAAGATCGAATCGGGTTCAAAGGCAACTTTATCCTCCAGTGCTTGCTGTGGCAAATGACCAATGCTATCCAAAAACACTTCAAGTTGTGCTGACCGCCCGGTACTATTTTGGCTGCTAATTTCAGTTTTCGCGGTTTTTGTTGGATGCGTACAGCTTATCAGTAAAGCAAGCCACACGAGGCCGCCGGATTTGTTCATGGCAAGGATTTATATCGTGAAATTAACTACAAAAATGTCCTGCGCGTATGCTCAAACGCAAATATATTTTTCATATCACCATGCCTTAAAGCCCAAGGGAAATCGCGTTTAAGAAATAACGAACGCAATTACCGGATAGCGACGGGTTTGAAACCCGCCGCTATGGAAAAAGCCCTCATCAATTCCAAAACTAGTGTCAATGAACGAATCAAAATCAAACAATTAAGGGCGTCAGTGTAGTGTTACGATAGCATAGCGACGGGTTTCAAAACCCGTCGCTATGCTATCGTAAATGTCGCTTTGGTTTTAAAAGCGATTGCCCCTGCCATCCAACCCTTTTTTATTTGAATATGTTAAATAAAATACCATTTAGCGGTGTAAGTTCTCCTTGCAACATCACTTAAAAATTGAGCGTGACCCAATTTTCAGCCAAATAAGCGCAATAAATTTTGTAAGTTAGTGGTTCGTCAGGCTGCTCGGGTGCTTATTGGATATCTCCATTCATTCCGAAGTAGTGTTAAATTGGTATTTGACACACCATGGTTGCCCATTTTTTAAAAAAGTTAAGAAATGTTATTTTAGGCTTTTTGACGAATTGGATATATCGGGATTCCAACCGGACAATATTGATTTAAATTAATTAGGAATAACGATTATGGAAAATGCAAGGCTTTCCAAGCCGAACAGCGAAAGAAATTGGAAGGCTTGGGGACCATATCTTTCTGAACGCCAGTGGGGTACTGTCAGGGAGGATTATAGTCCTTCCGGAAATACCTGGAGCTATATCAACCACGATTTGGCCAGGAGCTATGCCTATAGATGGGGCGAGGATGGCATTGCGGGATTTTGCGACGTTGAACAAGTTTTGTGCCTGGCGCCTGTTTTTTGGAACGGAAAGGATACCATTTTAAAAGAAAGGCTTTTTGGCTTGACTAACCAGGAAGGAAACCATGGCGAAGATGTCAAAGAATTGTATTTTCATTTGGATTCGTCGCCTACACACTCGTATTGTAAATTTTTATACAAATATCCCCAGGCAGCTTTTCCGTATATGGAGTTGCTGCAAAAAAATCAAAAAGATCGCTTAAGCCCTGAATTTGAAATTCTTGACACGGGCATTTTTAACGACAACCGGTATTTTGATTGCTTTGTTGAATACGCAAAAGCGGAGACGAAGGATATTTTGATGAAAATTACCGTGCACAACAGGGGGCCCGAAGAAGCTCCTATTCACGTGTTGCCGCACGTTTGGTTTCGTAACTTCTGGCGGCATAACCCGAGGTTTACCAGTCCCGAAATTACATCGCTATCAGACAATTGTTTGCAAACCTATTCAAGCCGCAACGGTACTTATTATTTTTACCATGATGATGGCGAACAACTGTTTTGCGAAAATGAAACGAACAGCAAACGTATTTTTCATAAAGCCAACGAAACTGCTTTTGTAAAAGACGGTATAAACAACTACGTCGTAAACAATCAAAATACCATAAACCCCGAAAAAGAAGGTACCAAAGCTGCCATTTGGTTACAGGGAAACATTGCCCCCGGATCATTTAAAGTATTTAAGGTGAGGTTAACCATGGACCAGATGGAAAACCCCTGGGCAGATTTTGACGATATATTTGCAACACGCCTGGCCGAAACAGGCAGTTATTACAACAAGTTAACGCCGGCTGCTTTATCAAAAAAACAAAAAGGTTTATTGAGGAGCACCGTAAGCGGATTGTTGTGGGGCAAGCAATTTTATTACTTCGATGTATTTAAATGGCTGTTTGGCGAGCCACACGAAAAGCAATTACCACGGAACTTTCAGCGTAATTATGATTGGCAGCATCTTACCTGCCGCAATATCATATCGATGCCGGACAAGTGGGAATACCCCTGGTTTGCGGCCTGGGATCTGGCTTTCCATGCGGCTACCTTTGTACATATTGACCCGGAATTTGCAAAGCAGCAATTGCTGGTGATACTCAGGGAATATTATATGCATCCTAATGGGCAAATACCGGCTTATGAATGGAATTTTAGCGATGTAAATCCACCCGTTCATGCCTGGAGCGTTTGGTATGTGTACGAGGCCGACAAAAAGAAAACGGGCAAATCCGACTGGGATTTCCTGGAGCGCTCGTTCCAAAAGCTGCTCATGAATTTTACCTGGTGGGTAAATCAAAAAGATGCCAATGGTACCGATATATTTGAAGGCGGCTTCCTGGGCCTGGATAATATTGGCGTTTTCGACAGAAACCAAATGCCGCCCGGTATTAAAAAGCTTCAGCAAGCCGATGCAACCAGCTGGATGGCCATGTATGCCATCAATATGCTGCGCATTTCGCTGGAGTTGGCACAACACAACCTGGCCTATGAGGAATCGGCGGCGAAATTTTTCCGCCACTTTTTGAATATTGGTTGGGCCATGCACCATATTGGCAAAAGAGACATAGCGTTATGGGACGAAGAAGATGGGTTTTATTACGATGCCATACAATTTGAAAACGGTACCAGCCAGCGGTTAAAAGTTCGTTCGCTTGTGGGGATTATTCCCTTGCTGGCTGTAGAAATAATGCACGCCGACTTATTTAAGAAACTGAAGGAATTTAATACCCGGCTTGACAGCATTAGACGCACCCGGCCCGATTTAACCAAAGTAATTTCGGACATTGAGAAGAAAAACAAAGACGGCAACTATTTATTCGCCATTATGGTGGGCGACCGCCTCGAACATTTGCTGAAAAGACTTTTGGATGAGGCTGAGTTTTTATCAGATTACGGTATTCGCTCCTTATCAAAATGTTACCAGGACAAGCCTTTTGTATTTGGCTATAAAGGAAGCGAATACAGCATAAGTTACGAGCCCGGTGAAAGCTTGAGCTCCATGTTTGGCGGCAATTCAAACTGGCGCGGACCGATATGGCTGCCCATTAATTATCTGATCATAAACGCGTTAAGGAAATATTACGAATATTATGGCGATGCGTACAAGCGCGAATTCCCGGCACGGTCAGGAAACCAATTGACCCTTAAACAAATTGCCAATGAATTAACCAAAAGGCTTTTAAAAATATTCGAAAAGAATGACGCGGGGGTATATCAGTACCATTCAACGGATCAGGACCAATGGGCAAATGAACATTTTAAGGACCATCATTTATTTTATGAATTTTTTCATGGCGATACCGGCCAGGGCCTCGGCGCATCCCATCAAACCGGCTGGACGGCATTGATAGCTAATTTATTGCTGGAGATGGATGAAAATTAATGTGAAAGCCCTTACGCCAAAAAAACTTGCGACATTATTCGACCGTCTGACCCATTTTTAGCCACCTTAATTTGTCGTCTTTAAAAATATATACGCTTTCGAATGTCGACTCCTCGTCTGCTACAATAAGCGTGTCACAGGCGATGTTTTTTACCGCGAGTAATTTCAAAAAGGCCTCTTTTTTCATACCAATGGAGATCTTTTTGTTTAAGCGAACTTTATCGTTTTTTACATCGGCATCTTCTATGTAAAAGCCCTCTTTGGGATTTCGGAATAAGCTAATTTTATTTATGCCATCGCTGAAATCATACAGATCATAGGACTCACCCTGGTCATTTTTTTGTTTTTCCATTTTTAAAACGACCGGATTGAGGAACAGCGATTTGATTTTATTGATATCTGCTTTAAAAACATCAAAAGCCAGTGCGTGATAACTAAGTTCATTGTTGATCACTGCTGAATCACAATCAGCACCCGGAATGGATTTTTGGGGCATCGCATCTTTTGAAGCTTTTATGGTATCCAAGTGCGCCGGAGGTTTTGTACGCGTGCTGCTGCTTTGGCATCCGGCAATAGCGACTGATATTAACAAAACAAAACACCTGTTTCCTGATAGTTTCACTTTCATATCATTTGCCTGATAAGTACCTTACCTATACGAGCCATCAACATTTTTATGCGCCCTTAGGGTAAACATATGAGGTAGATTCTTCCTTCATTTTTATTGGGCGCACCTCTACCCTGGCAGTGGTGGTGTAAGCAAACTCAGGGTTGCCTTTTGCTATGGCAATGGCTTCATCAAGGTCATTGGCCATGATATGGTAGTAGCCTACAATCACTTCAGTGGTCTCGCTATAAGCGCCCTCGTGCCAGGAGCCGTTGTCGCCCGAAATCATTGTCCCTTCGCGAACCAGTGGTTGTGCGCTCACCAGGTTGCCATTGCTTTTCAATCCCTCTAAATACACCTGGCAGGCTTTCAAAAAGGCCAGGTCCTGTTCCGGCGAAAACGTTGTTTTGCTATCCGCTTCGTTGCGGATGAGTAACATAAATTCTTTCATATTTTGAGTTTTTAGGTTTTGATGTTGTGTAAGCACACTGACAGGAACAAGGCGACCGGAATGCTAAATCAAATTTAAAAGATTGAGGCGAATCAAATTCCCTTTAATCAAAATAAACATCAACTAAAACTCCATCACGCTATTTATCTATTTGGCCTGAATTGTATAATTTATGTCCTTTGAGACAATCGCATTAAGGTTTAAATTTGTTAGGTGAATGAATCTGTTATAGTTAATAACCAGCAACGGAAACAAGTGGTGATTGTAGCCATGTCCGGCAATATACTGCTCAACTTTGCCGGACCGGCTGATGTTTTTACCAATGCTGATAAATGCCTGGGCGCCTCGGGTTCAAAAGCGGGTTACGATGTTTTGATTGCATCGCCAACGATGGACAAAAAAATCGCCACCACAACCGGGATGGACATCGTGTGCCAATACTGCGCAATGGAAATTACAAGGCCTATTGATACGCTGATCGTAGCCGGCAACGACTTCCAGGCCTTAAACAAACCGGAATACGCTGATTTTTATAATTGGCTATCCATCATCAACCAAAACAATACCCGGCGAATAGGATCAGTTTGTGGCGGCGCATTTGCGCTGGCCGAGGCTGGTTTATTAAACGGCAAAAAGGCAACAACACATTGGCAGTTGAGCGACCGGCTAAAAAACGACTATCCGCTTGTTGAAGTTAATAACACGGCTTTTTATACTACCGACGGGCATATTTATACATCAGGGGGTGTGTCATCCGGAATTGACCTTGCGCTGGCTTTGGTGGAGGAAGACCACGGAAAAGAAATTGCCCTCCAGGTGGCCCGCAAAATAGTTTTTTATTTAAGCCGTCCCGGCTTCCAGGTTCAGTTTGGCAATTTATTGCCGGTTTATAAAAGCCCCGGCATTGCCGAAAAGCTGCATGGCTGGTTGCTTGAAAACCTGCACGAACCATTGGATGTTGCGCGGATAGCCGACCATTTGAATATGAGCCCCAGGAATTTTACGCGCGTATTCCATAAACAAACCGGTTTGCCTCCAGCTAAATTTATTGAAAAAATAAGGGTTGAAGCAGCCCGAAAATACCTGGAAAACACGGATGTAACGCTTGAAAATATCGCCGAAAAATGCGGCCTGGGCGGCCTGGTTTCCATGCGGCGAACATTTTTGAGGCATTTAATGACAACCCCATCCGATTATCGCCGGGCATTCCGGACGTCGCTCAGGGGACAAGTCAATACACTTGAGTCTGTTTGATTCTGTTCCCGACTTATGACTCATGACTTTCGACTCAGGACTCAGGACTTAACACAATATCTAACTTAAAATAAATAAAAATGAAAATTGCAATTAATGGTTTCGGCCGCATAGGCAGGATGACCCTCCGGGCATTACAAAACAAGCCGGGGGTAGAAGTTGTCGCCGTAAACGATCTCACAGATATCAAAACATTAACCCACCTGCTTAAATATGATACCGCCCACGGGCGATTCCCGGGAGAGGTTACTGCCGAGGGGGATACGATGATTGTAAATGGGAAACGAATCCAACTGTTAAGCGAACGGGATCCCGAAAAACTACCATGGAAAAATTTAGGTATTGATGTAGTGATAGAGTCAACCGGCAGGTTTACCGATAAAACTGCTGCAACGTCACACATTAACGCCGGTGCAAAAAAGGTACTGATCACCGCGCCGGCTTCCGGTGGCATAAAAACCATCGTCCATGGTGTAAATAACGAATTGATAGCTAATGATTTAATTTATTCAACCGCATCCTGCACCACGGGTGCCATTGCCCCGGTTTTATATATCCTGGACAAGGAATTTGGGATCGAATCCGGTTACATGGTTACCGTGCATGCATTTACGGCCGACCAAAACTTACAGGATGCGCCGCATAAAGATTTACGACGGGCCCGTGCAGCATCCTATTCTATCATCCCTGCAAGCACAGGCGCAGCCAAAGCCATAGGCGATGTATTGCCAAATTTAAAAGGGAAGTTAGATGGCTACTCTTATCGCGTACCGGTAATTGATGCGTCGATAGTGGATCTGTCGATTAACCTGAAGAAAGAGGTATCCGTTGCCGAACTGAATGACTTATTTAAACACTATGCCGAAAACTCCCTCAAAGGCATCCTGGAATATACCGAAGAACCGCTGGTATCCTCAGATATCCTTGGCAATACCCATTCATCAATCCTCGACGGCAGCCTCACCAAAACCATAAACAAATTGGTGAAGGTAGTAGCCTGGTACGATAACGAAGTAGGCATTTCAAACAGGATAGCTGAGTTGGTGAGTGTGTTGTAAAGGAAAGCTGAACGAGCTGCATCTGCGTTTAACAGGAAACAGCCTTCCCTCCCGGCAGCGTCATCTGTATAAGTGACCTGCCGGGAAAAAAAGCCGCATCCTGGATTACCTGACATCCTCGTTAAAGGAGTGGGTTAAAAATGCTTGAATATTAGTATCAGTAAAATCAAAATTAATAACAGGAAGATGAAAAGATAGATGAGTTTTTGCTCTCTGCATGAAATGCACTTTTCATCTCCGGGTTGATTAACAATACCCCCTGTTTTTCCATCCCCGGTACCTGACGGTTCAACCAGGGAAGGATCTCCGCCCATGTAAGTAACACGGTCGGCAATTTGATCAACATACCTGCGGAACACCAGGTACCAGCGGCTTTCAACAGGGATGGCCTGCTCTATAAAACGCAATATAGAAAGCCGCCGAATTTCGGGTTGAAGCAACAGTTCTTTGGTACTTACCGGAATAGTCAGGTGAAACACCCCTAACACTTTCCTGTAAATATATTTTGGCGTTCCGCCGGCGGCCGCGCCGTCAACAAAAGTAACATTATCGAAACTCTTGATATTGCCGCTGCCTGCTATCGTAATCTGTTTTATGGTTACATTAAATTCCTGGCCCTTTATTATGCCCAAAGGTAAATCTACGGTAAGCAGCCCTGCAAAATTAATTGTTTGTCCTTTTGCTATCGGGATATATGTGATTCCCTCGGCCGGGCATTGAATAGTGTACGAATCGGCCTTTGCCAAACGATGCGTGGTGTATAATTGAGCGGCAAGGTCAAGTATATGATCTGCAGTTACAGCGGGCAAGTAAATAGAGGCCACGCTGCCTGCCGGGATGTTCCCCCATTCTATCATTAACTCATCATGCGGAAATTCGACAGGTAAATAATACGGTGTTGGCCGTATTTCAAATGTTTGGGGTGCGCGGCGCGATTCAAGCGCCCCGGGATTAGGTACATTTACAAACGTGAGGTTTCTTTGGGCCAGTTTATCCGAAGTAGACGGATCGGCAGACCCAGGTATCGTAGCAAGGTCAAAAGAAATTTCTGTCAGCAGGCATTGATGTTCACTTCTGACCAATTGCTGAATTGGAAATTTCTGACCCGGGCCATTGAACGGCCCATCGGGCATTGTACCTACGTTTGGTCCGGTCATTCGCGATGGAAAGAGGAATTCTGTCGGTTGATTAATATCTATCCAGCAGCCAAAATAAGCATGCACTTCGCCGCCAAGCCCATCGGGCATTATATGCGCCCGTATATTTGGCGAATCCGTTTGGGTAGCCATGCTGGCAATGTTACTATCGATACGCTGGCTGGCAAAGAAAGGTATAGTTATAATCTCATCGCCCTGGATACCAAGTAACGGGATCTGTTCGCCCGCGCCATTTGCCGTGCGGCGATAAGTGGTGCTGGTATCATATGTTGCGTTGGTTTGCTGGGCGGGCCACATCCTAAAGAAAACCCTCACATCATCGGCCTGAACAATATCCCGGAAGCGCACCCGGGCAACGGCAAAGTTATAAACGGGGACGCCGTTAACATCTGCCGGGGCAAGGGCAAGCTCTGAGGCATCTTCGCCCTGGGGCAACAAATCAAATTCAGTATCGGCCGACCCGGGGCTTGCGTTGAGGTTGGTTATTACCTGGGAAATAAAATTGGTTGCTACTACCCGTGGGGCTCCGGTTGCAGCCACCTGAACGGCAAATTTGGTTTGACTGGCTTTCATCTGAAAAACCCTTACATCCGTACTTAAATACCAATCAAATCCGGCTGATATATCGCCGTGAAGGATAAAAGGATTGGGGTTCTTCAGCAGGGTAATAACTGCATTTGCCGTAACATTAGTACCACTTATACTGGTAATTGATGTTGAAATCGGCATATCATCACTTAGTCCGCTAAAATTAAACATCGATGCGTCCTGGAAAATAATTTTGAAGGGGAATGTAAAACGCTGCGGGATTGCCGGTAGCGTTGGGTCTTCCGGAACGACAGGGCCCTGAAACTGAAATGAAACCCCTGCACGCGGGTCCGGGATAGCAGGAATCCTGGGCGGGGCGTTTAAATTAGCCGCCGTAATACCCAGGTCGGCAGGTGTAAACCCCTCCACCACCACGTACAGCGTATGGTCGATATGAGCGGGGGTACCGCTTTCATTGATAAGCGCCTGTACTTCACCGGCGCCAATGCTGCTGCGGTCAACAATAATAAAGCAATCCTGTTTGGCTATGGTAATATTTACAGCATCCGACGCTATACCGTTGGCAACCACAACCATGGTGTATGGCCCCGAAGGTAGATCTGAAGGGATATGCACAGTAGTACTAACCACGGTGGCCCCGGTAGCAACACCCATGCTTGAGTGATGAGATGTACGGAGATAAACTATTTTTCCGGATAAGGTATTTGTTACCCGTACAATGGGATAATTGGTAGCCATTTGCGCATCATCGCCATAACTGCAGGCTTGCGAAAGGCCGTTAAACTGTGTACCCGACAATGTATAGTGATGCCCTGTGGTCATAATTGCAGTAAATGCAGTAATGGCCGGCTTCCAGGTTGCCTGGGGGCTGCCGTCCGGTGTGTATATCTGCACGTTAGAAGTGCCGTTTGAAAAAAGTACCTGGCCTGTTGGCAACAGCAGCATCCTCCCTGTATAGGCCGCACCGCCCGCATTGCCCGAAGCTGTAATAACCGATGCCAGGTTTGTAGCCGGATCGTATTCAAAAAAAGTAGTTGGCCCCGGATAGTTGCACGGCGGGTTTGGACTGCCCACCAGCAGTACTTTGCCGTTGGGCAGCAAAACACCAGGAGCATCCATCGGGAAACTTGTATTGCCGCCGCTGTCTACCAACGTTGGGCCCGCCGTCCAGGTACCAGGATTGGCTGCAACCGCAGGCGGCGTATAAATGGCTGTAACACCAGTAGCGCCCACTGCAAAAACGTTGCCGTTTGGTAAAAGCAGCGCAGGGCCAATCTCGGCCACAAACCCGGGGCAGGCCTGCGGCAGGGTGCCAGGGGTGCTGCCGGCGCTTACCCATTGGTCGGTGGCTATTATATATTTTTCGGCATTGGTGCCGTTAGAGCATTGTACGGTAAGTATAGTTCCGTCAGGCAATAATGTAAGCGTTTCCTCCGAGCCTGAGTCTCCTTTATTTGCGGCAAAAGTCCATAAATCCAGCAGGGGATCATATAGCGCTACTGCGGTTGAATTAAACTGGGCTATCATCAGCCTGCCGTCGGGAAGCATACAGGATGCAGAATCCCCAATATTGGTCCATCCCGGGGGCGGATTTATAATTTGCCAGCTATCGGCCACCGGGTCGTATACCTGGCAAGCAACTACATCTACACCCGTTGCAGCACCATTATCTTCGCCCCCACCAACAAAAACACGTCCGTCGGCAAATACGGCTGATGCAAAATACAAGGGCTTATAAGAGGGACCGCCCTGCGCAGCCGTAATTACCGGGTTATCCGGCATTGATTGCAACGCCGTCCATACGCCTGTTTCATACTTTCCGTCGGATCCGGGAGTAAGTTTGTGCCATTTTTCGGTACTGGTTTCATGAGCCATTACCGAACCGTCTGTAAGCAGCAGCATTGTATCAACATTAAATGTTGCGCCGCTGGTTAAGCCATTCCATGTGCCTGCCATAATATTAAAATTTAGTGTTCGTGATAAATTTATGCGGCCACAGTGGGGGTTTATGGCTTTTTATTTTTTTGTTATTTTACTATTGTAAAAGTTTAAGCAATTGAGGTTTAGATTTCTATGAATAAAATTAATAGTATAAAAGGCTAAACAGTTGAGTATTTTTACGTGATTATACGCAGTATTTTTACGTGTTTTTTTGTATGTTCTCGGCTCCTGCAGGTAGATGTTTCAAACAGGATAACTGAGTTGGTGAGTGTGTTGTAAAAGAAGTTAAGCGGCCTGCATCTGCATTTAACAACAAAAGCCTTTGGCAAAGCGCCAAAGGCTTTTTTATTTCCCATCGCTGCCGCGGCAAACGGTCACTAAAATTGTTTTCTAAACTTAAGCCACTGAAGCGTTTCCTCTTTAACTTCCGGGCTAAAATCATCTATTTCAGAGATGTCATACAGATCATCGGCTAATTGTGCAATTACGGTTTCCAAATATCTTGAACCGCCAATACCGTCATATCTGCGGGCAATATGCTTGTCAAAATCTGTAACGGCGCTGAAAATTTTATAGTAGGCATCCTTAATTTCAAGATTGCCTGCTTTCCAATCCTGTAAAATAGCATCGAAACTCTTGAGTCCCTGGGTAAACTCTACCAGCAGTCCCTTATCCATCAATTGCCGGGCAATCTTCTTATCTTTTTTCGGTAGATCGTAATACATAATTGTTCAAACTAAAATTACTTAGACAAATATCGTGAAAGTATAGGTTTTAAGATACAGCAAAGTTCGCGCGGCAAGGCCAGGTGCTTCCTAAGCCACTGTATTCGGAAGCTACTCCCCCAATTTATTCAACATTTTGCACAGGTGTCAAATAAAAAATGGTATCGATAAAATAAAATACACCATTATAGCAAAGAACATTTTCGTCATGAATATCCTCGAAAATCAAACCTAAATCCGGATTGAAATAATCGTTGTTTCTTTTGTGGCGAAATCCATTATAAGCCAGAAACTCCCTGACAAGCCCCAGGTCTGTGTGTTGGTTAGCAAGGATAAACTCTTGTTTAACCACAGCATGTAATTCGCCGTCGATTATTTGAAAACCCATAAAGCTATATGCCGTGGGCGGGAAGAAATAATTGTGAACGAGAAGGCTATTGAAATAATCAAACCAGGTTTCATAAAAGATGCTCTGATTTGTTTTTAAAACGTGAGTATCATCAAATCTATAAACCTTTTGCTCAGCGCCCTCGCTGATAAAATCATTGATAGAAATGGGATGTGGGTAGAAAAGCTGCTCTTTTTCTGAAAAAGTTATGAGTGCTGCTGTTTCTTTGTCTTTGAAATGCTGTTGTTTTTTAGCAACGCCGCTTGTTTCCGCATATCTTCTAAGGAAAGTTTGGGCTTTTTTGAGGAGGCCGCCTGGGCCAGTTTGTTCATCTCCATGAATGATATTCTGTAATTCATCTTTGATGTGTTTCATTTAAACAATATTCAAATATACGATTTCCGGCGAAGTTGTTTTTACCTCTCCCCGCAGATCTTTCGCGGACGGCTCTACGAAAGTATGCCGGTTGAAAATAACGAATCCATTAAGTAAAATATTTATTTCATTTTCCCGCCATTCTCAAAACCAAACCACCCTTTTCAGGCAAAACCCTAAAAACAACATTACCATCCACCTTTCCAAACGAACCTTTTAACGCCTTCATAAAATAATCCATTCCCTCAAAATTGCAGGCCATTTGTTTGAGAGATATTTTTGTAAAAGGCAGTTTTGCTTTATCAGCAACCTGCATATCCAGGTACCAGTTGATTGTTTTGTCGCTTTTGATGTTCATTTTAATTTGGCGCTCGTCCATATCCATCAAAAGTGTCCCTTCAACTGATTTTAACGGCCAGGCGATGTGCAGCCTGCCTTTGGCCGGACTGGTAATTATCGGGTCGCCGCCTTCCAATAGTGTTTCTTTGCCATCAATGGTGGCTTTAAATTGCAGACCGGCCGCTTGCTGCGCATTGCTCCACAAGTAACCATCCACTATAGGCAGGGTGAAAAACGAGCATTCGTTTGCGGTAGCTTTTTGTTTTTCATAAACCGACGGAAACTTTTCATCAAATAAATGAATGTCCCTCACCCGCAGGCTGCCGTGTTCCCACAATAAATTAATGCGGTAAAACCGGCTGTTAAACCAAACAGTTTTCCGGTCGCTGCCGGGGATATCGTTATTGATGGTGACCGATGTTGCCGGCGTTACTTTATAATGATCTGCAAACCATTTGCCCGATGCGGCAAGTGTTTCAACCTTTATTTTGTGCTCGTCGCGCAGGCGGGCAATCAGCGGCATTTGTAAGGCAAAGCCTTTGGCCATGGCATCCCAGGTAAAGGAGTTTTCCTGCCCTGCCTGCGTATAAGCAAATTCCATAGCCTCGCCTTTAACAAATTCTTTAAAATACCAGTTCACCCAGGTGGAGTCGCCGCCGCCAAATTTATAAACCGGCTCCAGCGTCACCACCTCCTGGCGGGTGGTGCCCAAACCGTTATCATACTGCCGCACCGGGTCGCTCCCCAGCATCCTGAATATGGGCACCGGGATTTGATTTCCGGCATGCTGCGCCGGCATGTACGAGTTAATTTTGCTGGGATAATAAGCCTGGTTCCAATAACCGCCCCAAAGGGTATAACCATCGGTGCCGTACTGGTCCTTGCAATTGGCTGATGCTACAATATGATATTTTTGGTAGAGGTAATTGAGCGTATGGGCATCAATAAACCAGGAAGCAACCGACTTTGGATAATAACCGAAAATCTTTTTAAAATCCTTCATGTAAACATCGGCTAATTTTTCGCGCTCTTTTGGCGTATAGCCGGTGGCGAAACCGATATTGGCGCGCCAGTCCCAGGGATAGCGCCCGCGCCATTTTAGTCCGGCCCGTTCCACCAGCGGCTGGGGTATTTCCCACCAGGCGCCTATCTCAAAAGTGTCGCGCGGCAGGCTTTTTAATAGTTTTTGATAACGAGGATCCATCAGGGCATCGTATTGCAATAAAAACGAGCCGCCCAGTTTGTATTGCCTCATCATTTCAACCTGCTTGACCACGGTTTGATAAAGCACATCTTCGGTAATGGCCGGATCGCGCGGCTCCAGCAGGCGGATAAAATTGACAATGTTGACTATTTTAGGATGATCGTTACCCTTTTTATGCGGCGGCTTTACGTTGGCAAAAGAGCCCAGCAAACAGATAGCTGCGATACAGAATAAATTTACGCCGATGAATATTTTACGCTTTGCTTCCTTCATTTTCAGTTTTTTATTTAGCTTGCTTGTCCCCGATAAAAATAGACTATTTGTTGTATAAACAAGTTTACATTATCTGTTATCATTAATAAAGACTACCAACTGACCTATGTTTTTAAAATCGATTTATACCGCCCTGATTTATTGCTGCCTTATTTTTTCGCCCTTTGCCGGCGTGGCTAAAGTGTACACCATCAGCAACTCCAAAATCACCATGCAATTGGATTACGGCGACAAAGCCAGCATCACCTCGCTAACGGTTAACGGGCAAAAAGTGATCAGTAGTGCCGACGGCATATTCACATCGCTAACCATAGGGGGTGTTACTTATTCCTCGCTTCACCTGCAATCGGCACCTGTGTTGGTAAAAAACGGCAATATCATTAAGCTGATGGGGATAATTTATGGCGATAAAAACATCAGCATTAAGGAAAACTGGGTATTTACCATCAGCGGAAAATCCATTAAATGGACACTGGAACGAAGCCTCTCCAAACCGGTAACTATTGACGAGGGCGCTTTGCCCATATTCAATTTCGACAGTATTAATACATGGGAAGGCGCTTACCAGGGCTATGGCGGCCTCGCATGGTTTTACCTGTTCAACGAAAAATTATGCACTTATGGCGTGCATACTACCTCGTCGGATTTTTGGAACAGCAAAACCGGCAATGGCCTAAATGTTACGGTGAACGCACCGGGCAATAACGTTGCCATGAAATACACCCGCACCAACGGCGACAAGCTGGCCTATACGGTTACCGTATCGGGCAAGGAGTTGATCCCCAAATCGGACAGCGGCACAAACCGCAGAAGGTTTATCAGGCAGCGTACCGATGTATGGGCGCCCTTTGCCCTGGCGGCCGGAAACAGCAGCGAGAGCATCACCTTAAGCTATTTCGATTTTAATGAAAAATACGGACGCGGGAAATTTAAAGGGATTGATGGCGAAAAGGTAAGCGCCGTATTAAACACTATTGCCCGCATTGGTGTGATCGATTCCCTGCATTTCGGCGGCAACAGCTGGCATACACCTTATGGCCCCATCTGTTTGCACGAACAATATATTGCGCAGTTGGGCCTCGCCATAAATGATCCCAAATACTTAAAAGGAGATCAAACCTGTCTTGATTTTTACCGCGACCATGCCATAAAACCCGATGGCCGGGTTTACCCGCGCTGGGCCTATACCAACGAAGATGCCATGCCGGGGAAATTTAATAAATATGGTTTTTACGAGGCCCAATGGGGCATCCTGATGGATTCGAACCCCGACCTGGTGACCAATATTGCCGAGCTATACGATATGAATGGCAATAAACAATGGGTTAAAAGTCACCAGCTAAGCTGCGAAAAAGCTTTGGACTGGATATTAAAGCGGGACAGTAACGGTAACGGACTGGTTGAAATGACCAACGACAACATGGCCGAAAAAAAGAGCAGCGATTGGATTGATATCATTTGGGCATCGTACGAAAATGCTTTTGTAAACGCAAAGCTGTATCATGCCCTGGTTAAATGGTCGGCAATAGAACACCAGTTAAATAACGAACCTAAAGCAAAGTATTATGCTGATTTTGCAGCGAGGCTCAAAACAAGTTTCAATAAATCAACCAAAGATGGTGGTTTTTGGGATGACGAAAATGGTTGCTATATCCATTGGCGCGATAAGGACCAAAGCATCCACGGCCGTAACATGGTTACCCCGGTAAACTTTATGGCCATTGCCTATGGCATTTGCGATAACGATGCCCGCCGGAAAACTATCCTGGATAAAATTGAAGCACAAATGGAGAAGGAAAAACTTTTCTTCTGGCCATTATGCATGACCACCTATGCGCCCGGCGAAGGTAATGGTTGGCAGTTCCCCTTCCCCGGTTACGAAAACGGCGACCTGTTTTTGTCGTGGGGCTCGGTTGGTGTGGCAGCTTATGCCGATTATAAGCCTGCCCTCGCCCTTAAATATGTAAAAAATGTGCTGGAACAATACAGCAAGGATGGCCTGGCATTTCAGCGTTATGGCAGGGTAAAACAGGATGGCCTCGGCGATGATATTTTATCGGGCAACAGTCTGTCCATTGTGGGCTTATACCAGGCTGTTTATGGCATCAACCCTTTATACAATCGCTTTTACCTTAACCCGCACCTTACATCCGACCTGAACGGCACTGTTTTAAAATACAATTTCAGGAATAAGCCACTAACGATAAAACTCGATAGCGGCACTTATTCCGTAGCTGATAAAATGTTTAAAGTGACCGCCAACACCGGCTTTGGCTTTAATACCGCCAAAAACCAGCTCTCTTATTTTAACCAAAACAGCCAGGATGCCTCGCTGCAGGCCACCGCAACGCAACGCTTAACCATCAACATTAAAAACTGGACAACCGCTAAAATGGAATGGAAACAAACACCTGTTGGTCCGGTTAGCTATGTTGTTCATCAATTAAAGCCCAATGCTAGTTATGCTGTAACGATAAATGGGGAGGCTACCGTAAAAATGAAAAGTAATTTAAAGGGAGAGTTGATATTGAATAGTGATGCAAAAGCCGGGAATGGGAGGATTGTAGTGAGCAGGATTTGATTGTAGTACTGATGCTTAGCTATCTGTAGCCAAAAGGCTACGGAAGTAAAATTCAAAATTATTGATCGCACAAAATCCGAAAGTCAATCAAGTTTCCCTTGCTAAGCGTCAGCATCAAACTTCCGTTTCCTGAACAAATGCATCAAGGGAAGCCAGGTTTTTCACCGCGTCGCCCATGGTGTTGTTAAAATATACGTACACTGTTTTTCCTTCGTCCAGCCATTCCTTTATGTATGTGCTGTATTCCATTAGTATATCATTTTGGTAACTTCCCCGGTATTTTCCACCTGGGCCGTGGAAGCGAAGGTATACAGTATTGCCTTCAGCATAATTCATAGGCGTAGCCGAAACCGGGATATCCTGCAGAACGATACTAAGGTTGAACTCCCCGGCAAACTGCAGTATGTTGCTGTTGTACCATGACTGATGGCGAAATTCCATTGCTATTTTCCAGCTTTGCTGTGGATCATTTTCGCGGATATAAGCGATCAACTGTTGCAATTGCGGGAACAGGCCTGCTTTGGCGCCCGGCGGTAACTGTACCAGCAAACAGCCTTTTTTGGAGCCGGCGGGGTTAATAGCCTGCATAAATGCTGCTATATGCTGCGGATCGAAGGCTAATTCTTTTGCATGCGTTATCCCCTTCCACAATTTAAACGTAAACTTAAAATCATCGGGCACCATCGCCGCCCAATTTTCAATGGTTTTAGCCCGGGGGATTTTGTAAAATGATGAGTTAACTTCGATGCTGGTAAAGAGCGAAGCGTAATAGGATAACCGGCTTTTATCGCGGTATTCTTCCGGATAATGTGTTTTATTGGGTACCGGCAAAACCAAGCCGCTGGTGCCCGAATAATAATTAGCTGTTGACAATTTTGCCTCCCTTTAGTTGAAATATATGCCGGGCCGTAAAAGAGGTGTACATGGTGTGTTGTTTTACAGGATTAACTATTGAGGCTATTATTGGTTTTACTAATTTTAAAACAAGGACCTCATTTTGATGTTATCATATCACCTGCATGAAAGACTTTCGCCCAACGCTTCCCCGAAACCCGCTTTCATTTAATGAAAAATTTATAATTACCTTAAATTATTATTTAAAATAATTTATTAATATGATAGCTATTGCCTACCTTGCCATCTTAGTTCAAATCTCAAAGTTTGAATATGGTTTAAAAAAATAACCTGTATTCTTTCGCAACATCCCACTAAACATAAATACATTGCTACAAAAAAAGAAAAAGAACATCCTGGAACTCTGGATGAAGAACCAACTGGCAGACGATGGCTTACGCGAAGATCTGATCAGTAACGATGAACTCCGCGGCCAATCCGAAGAATTGGTGTTCGCTTTAGTGGGCAATCTGACAGATGAAAATTTCACCGATCTGAACTCCGATCAATGGAGCCCGGTGATCGAAATATTGGGCGGCATAGCCATAACGCGTGCCCGCCAGGGTTTTAGCCCCCGCGAGACGGGGAATTTCGTTTTCTCGTTAAAAGATGCCCTGCTGGAAGTATTACAGGAAGAAATACAAAACGATCCTCAAAAACTATTCGACGAAAGCCTCAAGATTAACCGGATGATGGATAATTTGAGCGTGGTAACGTTTGAAACCTTTATTAAGGGCCGCGAGGAAGTTATCCTCCGCCAGACAGATGAAATCGCCGAAATTTCCACCCCCGTGATCCGCGTGTGGGATGGAATTTTAGCCTTGCCTATTATAGGCACACTGGATAGCGCGCGCACCCAGATAGTAATGGAAAACTTGTTACAGGAAATAGTGGAGACCGGCTCGAGCATTGCCATATTGGATATCTCGGGCGTGCCGGCGGTAGATTCGCTGGTAGCACAGCACCTCATAAAAACCGTTAGCGCTACGCGGCTTATGGGAGCCGAGTGCATCATAAGCGGCATCCGGCCCGAAATTGCCCAAACAGTGGTGCATTTAGGTATCGATCTTTCAAATATCATAACCAAAGCCAGCCTGGCCAGTGCGTTGGCATATGCTTTTAAAGTAATGCAGCTTGAAGTAAGAAAAGTTCAAACCATCAAAAAAACAAGTTAAAAAATGGATAAGATCCCTATTCTAAGGATGGGTGCTTTTTTGCTGGTCACGATTCAGGTTGATTTGTATGACCGCCTGGCTCTTACTTTAGAGGCAGACCTGGTACAGATGGTTAACAAAACCAGCGCCAAGGGCGTATTGATTGATATTTCTGCAGTTTCCATAGTGGACTCGTTCATGGGCCGTATAATTGGCAATATTGCAGGCATGTGTAAAATATTAGATGCGGAAACCGTGGTTGTAGGTATGCAGCCTGCCGTGGCCATAACGCTTATTGAACTGGGTTTGCCGCTTAAGGGTGTGCATACCGCGCTTGATGTAGAGAAAGGCATGAATTTGCTAAAATCGATGATAGATTTTGACGAAGACGAACAAGATCAAGATTCAAGCGAAAATGACTTTATCATTGAGTAAAGATACCGTTGAAGTTGTTAAAGAACAGGACGTCGTTTTCTTAAAAAACCGGGTTAAGGAAGTTGCAGTTAAAATTAAAATGGGCTTGGTAAACCAAACCCGGCTTATAACTGCTGCCAGCGAACTTGTGCGAAACATGATGCGCTATGCCAATGGGGGCCGTTGTCTTATTGAAATAGTTTCCAGCGGCCGCATTAATGGTGTAAGGCTTACTTTCATTGATAAAGGGCCCGGCATACCCGATATACAGGCGGCAATGCGCGATGGTTTTTCTACAGGTAAGAGTTTAGGACTTGGTTTGCCGGGCACAAAACGCCTGGTAAATGAATTCGATATAAAAAGCAAAGTGGGCGAGGGTACTACCGTCACGATTATAAAATGGGCCAATGGTTGATGCAACACATACCAGTTTCGCAGCCGGCGACCGCAGTTATTTCTCCTTAATTAAGAAAGAGATTCACCGTGCTGCCACAGAAGCCGGCATGTCTGCATCGAGGATCAGTGAACTTGACCTCGTTGTGGCGGAGATGACTTCCAATCTATTTAAATACAGCGACGACGGCGAAATACTCATGGGCGTATTCCACAATGAAGGATCACCTTATATTGAACTAATCAGCATTGACAACGGCCCCGGAATGGCTAATCCTGCGCGCATGATGCAGGACGGCGTTTCAACAACCAATACGCTGGGGCACGGCCTGGGCAGTATGAAACGACTTTCGGATGATTTTGATCTGTACTCGCAGCCCGGTTGGGGCACCATAGTGCTTAGCCGCGTTTATAGCGACCCTGAAAAAGCTAAAGTGAAATATCCGGTGGTGATTCGTCCAATCGTAGTTTTTAAACCTGGCGAAACCACCAGCGGCGATGGATTTGTTTTCAAAAAAACAGATCAATATGTTAAAATGATGCTGGCTGATGGTTTGGGCCACGGACCTGAAGCTAATAAGGCAGTAAAAGAAGCAGCAGCAGTTTTTAAAGTTTTCCCGGACTACAGCCCTACGGAAACTTTACGCTTTATACACAACTCCATAAAAAAAACCCGTGGAGCGGTAATTAATATAACTGGCTACGAAGCCGGCAAAAAAATGTGGACTACAGCAGGCGTCGGCAATATTGCGCTTAGGCTGATAGGCCCCGGAACAATGCGCAATCACATGTCATACAATGGCATTGTGGGACATAACATTCCCGGTTCTATGAATGACCAGCAGTATCCGGCTGACCAATTTAACCAGGTAATGATATGCTCCGACGGTATTAAGACCCGTATTGAACTTACTAAATATCCGCAAATAGCCAAGCATGACCAGGCGGTGTTAGCGGCCGCCATTTATAAAGACCATGCCCGTAAAAACGACGATATGTCGGTAATAATGGCCAAAATAAAATGACATGTTAGAAATCGTCGCGCTATCGCTGGAAAATGAAATGGACCTCGTGCTAGCCCACAAACGGACCATGAAAGTTGCCGAGAAACTTGGGCTGACTGTTGCCACGCAAACCACATTTGCCACCGCGGTTTCGGAGATAGCAAGGGTTGTTATTGAGCAAACGGACAGTGGCTTGTTAATGATTGGCCTTGAGCAAAATAAGCTGCGTTTTTCGCTTGTGGCAGCCGTTACCTTTGATGCTGCTGTGCGGTTCACGAATGCTGATGAAGGATTTTATTATGCACAAAAATTGGTCCCCTCTTTCGCGCTGACTGAATCTGGCGGAGCGAATCTTATTGAAATGAAATTAGGGATACCCAGGTCATTAAGGGTTGATCCGGTAAAGATTAACCTGCTGAAAGAATATTTTTTAAACGAGCCTCCCCTAAACGCCTACGAAGAGATAAAAAAACGAAACGTTAGTTTGAACAGGCTTGCTGAGGAAAAGGATGAGGAACTGCGCCGCTCTAAAATTATTGATGAGCAAAAGACCGAATTTATTTCAATAGCCAGTCATGAACTAAAAACGCCCATCACGATCCTGAAAGCTTACACGCAAATGGCCAGGAAGCTAAAGGACCAGCCCAACGAACAACTGAGAGGCATGCTGGAAAAAATTGACTCGCAGTCGGGCAAATTACTATCGCTCGTGCGACAGTTGCTGGATATCTCCAAGGTGGAACATGGCCACCTCCAGTATAACAAAGAGCGGGTGGAGCTAAATGAATTTTTGAGTGAAATGGTTGAAGTTACCCGCCAGATCCTGCCCAATCACGAGGTACTTTTGGAATTAGGCGATACCGCCTGGGTTGAAATAGACCGATTAAGAATGGAACAGGTGGTATCTAATCTTTTAGGCAATGCTGCCAAATATTCGGCAAAAGGCACTTCCATCCACGTTATTTGTACCGAGGCTCCTGATGGGTTTTTCAAAATTGCTATTAAGGACCAGGGTATTGGCCTTTCGCAGGAATCCATTCTTTCGGTTTTTAATAAGTTTTACCGGGACAAGGATGTTGTAAAAACGCATGCAGGGCTTGGAATGGGCTTGTATATTACCTCAAAAATTATTTTGGGGCATGGCGGTAAAATTTGGGTAGAGAGCGAAGAAGGAATTGGCTCAACATTCTCATTCACCATACCACACGATTAAAGACAGCCAATCGGCACCGGGATAGCAGCCGTTCATCCGAAAAGAAAAAGCGGGCCTGCTAAAAAAAGAAAAGCCGCTTAAAATAAGCGGCCCTCTTAAACAAACTATTCACATAATTAAATTTTATTTCATGCTGTCGTGGATCTTTTGAATGGCATCCAAGTGCATTTTAAGGGTCGGTAAAGTTTTAGCAGCAAAAGCTTTCAGATCGGCATCCTTGCAATTATTGGAAGCGTCTTCAAATTCCTTAATGTCTTTCTTATGATCATCTATCATATTGCTAACGTAGGCCTTATCAAAATCTGCACCTGTTTTTGATGACAAATCATCCTTTACCTTTTGCTCGTCGGTGTCGATGGCGGTAGGCAAAGTAATGCCTTTGGCTTTCGCCAATGCTTTCAATTCTTCATTTGCCTTGCTGTGGTCCGAAACCATCATCGCGCCAAAATCCTTCACTTTAGGGTTCGTTGCCTTTTGCTGTGCTAATGTACCCAGCTCAACTTCGGCCATACCGCCATTAGCAGCTGTTACGGCAAATTTGGCATCATCCTTATTAACTGCCGATGCGGTTGAGTCTTTTTTTGCGGTATCCGCTTTTGCGGTGTTTGCGCTGTCGGCGCTCTCCTTACTATCTTTCGGGCCGTTGCAAGCCTGCATAAAGCAAGCCGATATCGCCACCATGGCGACTAATGTTATCTTTTTCATAGGTTTTAATTGTTTGGTATTAACGTGTACGTGATGTGTTAATTTTTAAATAACATAAACCGCCGTCGCCGGCGGTTTATGTTATAAGTTTAATCGTCGGCACGTTCTCTGCCGGCGTCGTAATTCACATGATTTTCCGCAATCTGGGTTAACAATGCATCGGCAGATTTCTCTTCGTCGATGGTCAGCACCAGTATTTCGGCGATGTCATAATACCCGAGCGTTTTTGCCAGGCTGATTAGCCCGCCATAGGAGGCTATCTCGTAATGCTCAGCCTTTTGGCCGGCAAATATTAAACCTACATCGCGCTGGGCGGTGCCCTCTTCGGTATCACTAATTATGCCGTCGCCTTCATCAACAATGCCCGACATGGCATCGCATTTTGTGGTCTCAGGCTCCAGGCCCAACATGCCAAATATCTGTTCCAAACGGGTTACGTGTGTTTCAGTTTCCGTAAGGTGACTGGTGAAGGCGTTCTTCAGTTCCTGGGAAGTAGCCGCTTCGGCTAAGTTCGGCAAGGTGTCAACCAATTCCCTTTCGGCCCAAAGTAAATCCTTCAACTCGTTAATAAAAAATTCCTGCAATTTCGAGTTACCTGTGCCGGTTTCTTCATCAACATATTCGGTTTCCGGCGCAAAAGCAGTATGTGCCTGGTATTCACCTACAGTACCATGGTATTGTGGCTCTTCGGTAAATTGCTCCTGTTGTTCCTGGTATACGGGTTCGCCGGCATTTACAGCATCGTCGTCATTACGGTTATCGTGCCTTTTTTCAACGTCCAATTGGTCACGCAGAGACCTGATTAAATCATGACCCTCAATAATGCCTTGCTGTTGCTTTTGTAAAACCTGCGCCAATTCAGGGCTTAAATTGTTTTCCGGCTGCAGGGCATCACGATAAGCCGCTTTTGCGGCGTCTTCGCCACGTTCACATTCATTCAGAATGGCTAATGCATCATTGCCGGTGAAGGTCGCCTTAATGTCAATCCATGCACGGTGCAAATCGCCGGAAGTGCTGGTGCCATCAGTTGGGTCGCCGCCGTATTGCTGTGCAATGGCGGTAAGTTCGGCAACGTATTGCTGGCTTTCGCCGGCAAATCTGTTAAATACGGCAATTAGTCCGTTCTCGTCATGTTCCAGGTGGGTGCCTGCTTTTTCAAAACCGGCAACACGGTCGTTGTTGATCTTGATGAGATCGTTGATCACATCCATTGCTTTTTCAGAGATTTCCATAGGTGTTTGATTTGTGTTATTTATTTTATTATTGTTATTAATTCAACCCGGTAGTGCCCCGGACTTGCAGATGTTTAATCACTTTAATCTTTGGCCGGTTTCCCTGCTCACAAGGTTCTTTAACTTTTTCCCGGCAGGTTGTTCCTAAGGTCAACCAATAGGTCACCATTGGATTTAATAAAGGACGCCCTGCATTCACTCGCCCTCACCGGTTATGGCCCCAGAGCACAGCCCGACGCGCGGCGGTTTATAGTTCGCTACGCAGGCTTTGCGCTGTAAATATCTTGCATGGTAAAACATATTATCTGGTTTTAATGGGTACATGCAAATCCATGCAATTATCGGCCCAAACTATTGTTATAATTAATATTATTTTTAATTAAGAAATATTAAAACAATAGACTCCCTAATGAGTTAATGTCTTACGTTTTTTTTATAACGCTATATCAGCAGCGTTCACTGAGTAATTAAGTTTTTTTTAACCATTAATTTTTTTACAATGAATGCACTTTCACCCTGGGCCGCAGCTGCCAAAAATATTTTCGACGATGGAGACCTGCCCGTCATTTTTAAACAGGCCGTTAAAGCATACGAAATAACCGTTCATACCCTGGGTAATGCTTTATGGATTGTAGTTACATGCCCCAGCGGAGTGCAATTGGTTTTGCATGCAGCATACGCGCCCATTGACCATTTACAAACAAGGCGGGTTACCAAACACGACAATGGTGTAACGATACACTTATCGGCTTATATAGGGCACTTTGAAGTGACGCTGACGCTGCCCGAAAACGAATATGCGCTGATACGGTATACAACAACATTTACCGCCTCAGCGCCTTTGCTTGTTCCGTATTGGCCGCGCGACCTGGTGGTACTCAATTCCGCAAAAAATAAAATACCGGAGGGCACGGTTCATGTTAGCCAGGTTGGTGCACGCTCCGGGTTGCAATATGTTAGTCTGGATGAACCGGCAGCGGGTGCATTCCTGTATTTTCAAAACCTTACAGCGCTGAACGATTACGCCGAAGCCACCGAAACTTCTTTGGGAAATACGGTTGGCGGTGCCTGGCCCGAGTTGGGCTTTGCTTTACCTCCAACTACTAAAGGCAAACCCATACCCGCCAACCGGGAGATCGTTTTGTCGGACGCTTTTATAGCTTTTACCCCCGAACATCCTAAGGACGAGGTAGCGCAGGCTAAGCAATTTTTAAATTTACTGGCTGCCGTTTATCCCCATTTACCCAAACCGGATACCAAATACCATAATTGGCTGCACATTGTAGGTGAGGGATTGCATGACCTGGAGTTTAGCCACGCTTGCTGGTCGCACGGTGGCGAACAGGATTATCTTAACGCTTACGTTTCCGACTATGCTACACCGCCCGAGATTATGGTGCAACTTGCGGTACTAATGCCGCTTACCGATTATTACGACTGGTGTAAAACCGACTTACCGGCGATAGAAAAGATAAAGAACGGCCTCGACGCATTTTACAACAAAGAACTTGGCACTATAACCCGCTTTTTACCTGCGCTGGCTGACGAGCTTGACGGCTCGGAAGAACAGCTACACCAAGATGTGATGGACAGCTGGTATCTGCACCACCCGCTGCTTAACCTGGGGCGGCTGGCTCTGCGTGGCGATCTGCAGGGCAAAAAACTATTTTTAGGGTCGATTGATTTCGCCGTTAAGGTTGCCCGGCATTTTAACTATGAATGGCCCGTGCTATATAATATGAAAACGATGGATGTTGTTAAGGCTGAAACAGCGCCCGGCAAGGGTGGCGAAAAAGACGTTGCCGGTCTTTATTCGCTGGTGATGCTGCACGCCTGGGAATTGACTAAGGACAAAAAGTATTTAAACGAAGCAAAAAAGGCGGCTAAAACCCTTCAGGGAAAAGGCTTTCAATTATTTTACCAGGCCAATAATACCGCATTTTCGGCAAATGCCCTGCTTTGGCTTTATAAGGAAACAAGAGAAGACGTATATATCGATCTCGCCTACGTTTGTATTGCCAACATATTTAAAAACCTGCAGTTATGGGAGTGCGAATATGGCTATGCTAAGGACTATGCTACCTTTTTCGCTGTATTTCCGCTAAACGATGCGCCCTATACGGCCGCCTATGAAGAGCAGGAGGTATTTGCTGCTTTTCACAATTTCCTTTTATATGCAGAGGGCGAGAAGTTGTTACCAGCCGTCGACATGTTGCTGCCTGAATTTGTGCGCTATATCGTCAACAGGGTGGCCTATTATTACCCGCCTAATCTTCCTGCAGCCATGCTGGCCGAAAAAACCACCAAGGGCCATGTTGACCGTAAACTCTGGATCGCTATTGAAGACATTCACGATGGCTGGGAGCAATCGGGCGGTGTAGGCCAGGAGGTTTATGGCGCCGGTGTTGCATTCGGCGTTGTACCAAGGCATTTTTACAGGGTACCGGGCGAAGATTTTTTCGTTTTTTGTGACTATCCGACAGCAGGTTTTAAAAAACGGAAAAATACGATCTGTTTTCATGTCAAAGGCGATCCTCGTTTGAGTTGCCGGATGTTGATTGTAAAAACTAAAGGACACACATTGCCGCAATTGGTGGTCAGCGCAGGCAGTGAGTTGGAATCTCATCATCGCCAGGATGGTCATCTTGAGTATATAGTCGCCGGCCGTTCTGAAATAAAAATCAGCTGGAAATGATGCGCCGCCCATTTGGAATAGCAATTGCTTTAAATAACACATCTGTATATAAACAATAAAAATCAATTTAAAATGACTACAAAAACAAACAAGAGGGCGACTGCAGCAGCTGCAGAGCGCACACCCGAAGCAGAAAGTGCTTTAAAAGAATTATTTATTGACGAGATTAAGGACATTTATTGGGCCGAGAAGCACCTGGCTTCGGCATTACCAAAAATGATCAAAGGCGCAACGTCTCAGGATTTAAAACAAACCATTACCAATCACCTGGAAGAAACCAAAAACCATGTGACACGTTTGGAAAGCGCATTTGAATCGATTGGTGAAAAAGCGGTGGCTAAAAAATGCCTGGCCATGGAAGGCTTGCTGAAAGAAGCTGAAGAGCTGCTTTCGGATACCGAAAAGGGAACCGAAGTTAGGGATGTAGCGATTATTTCGGCCGCGCAAAAAGTGGAGCATTACGAGATGGCCTCGTATGGTACACTGCGTACTTTAGCCGGTACATTAGGCTATACCGAAGCGCAAAACCTGTTTGAAGAAACCTTAGCCGAAGAAAAAAATGCCGATTCCCTGTTAACTCAAGTAGCCGAAAATTATGTGAATGAAGCCGCTGCCGCCGAAGTTGAATAAATTGAAAAGCAAATTTTGATTAATCAGGGATGCCGAAAGGTATCCCTTTTTATTTTGTTTGGGTATAAATTTTCTTGTTAACGCCCCACCTGGTGGCCTTGTTTAAATAAAAGTATTTTTTTCTATCTTGGATTAAAAATCTGTTACAAAAAGATGGTATGAAAATAAAACTGATTCCAATATTCATGGGCGTAATTATCCTCCTGTCAGCAGTTAACGTTATCGCCCAGCCCAATTCGTCCCAATCGGCCAATGGCCCGGCAATTAAAAAAGGCATGATAAAAGTAACCGTACTTTATGCCAGCGGAGAAGGAAAAAAATTCGATATGGATTACTACACCAGCAAACACATCCCGATGGTGAAGAGTTTGTTTGCGGACGCTTTAAAACTTACCGCTATTGATAAAGGGATAGCAGGCGGCGCGGCTGGCGCACCGGCGCCTTTTGTGGTAATATGCTACTTATATTTTGATAGCGTGTCGGCTTTTCAAAACGCGATGGCCATTAACGGAAGCAAAATCCGGGGCGATATTCCAAACTTTACGAATATTGTGCCTGTGATTCAAATAAGTGAAGTGGTTGAATAATATTATCAAGGTTACGAAGTCCCCTCCTACTGTCCGGGTTTGCAACTTCGTACCGATATGTTTGTAGATTTCATCCACAGTCGCGAAAATCCGATCGGCGTCAAAAGATCACTGACATGAGATAAATCAAACCTTCCTGAATTTAATTTTATTGTCCTGCTCCCATACGCAAAGAAATTTATCATCCGGCAATACAACAGATTTCAGGAAACCGCCGTTACCTATTGCAATCGCGTTTTTATTTTTCAGGTTTACTAATTTAACGGCACCGTTATCCTGAAAGGTTAATACCATATTAGATTCACCACCTGATATGGCACAGTTTCTTCCATTTCCAATATTGATTTCAGCCTGACCGGGTTGACAGAAATATACTATGCCCTTACGTTGCCAGGTGGTACTGATTACATTTGCAGCATCTATAGCAAGTCCCCCGCCATCCATCGGGCACCCGTTCAGCTTCCAGGTATCCAAGCCTATTTTTTGGGCCGCAGTAAATGTTTTACCTGCATCCAACGATTTTGTGAGGTACATATCTCTTGAACCATTTAACCAGTTCCTGAACATAATGGCAACTTCCGATCCCCGTACAGCAATATTAGGTTTACAGCAGCCGCAAACCAATTTATCGGGCGAACGATAAACCAGGCGGTTTTTTGACCAACCGGCAGCTTTATTTGCCAGGGATGAGAAATAGATATTATTTCCTCCGCCGGCCCGGGTATCCAGCCAAACAGCATAAAAATCGTCCTTTTTATCGGCTGTAAGGCCCATAAGTCCCTCGGGGGCCGATGCTTTAAGGTCATTTACCACACCCATGTTTTTCCATTTATTTGATGAATGATCAAGCCGGTACCAATGGATAGTACCGAGCTGGTCCTGAGCGGTAATCACCGAATAATTAGCAGAACTTGCCAATTGCGGCCCCCTCGACATCCCCAAATGCATTTTGGGAACGATGGCTACCAATATTGGT
>Ga0068855_100000058_pt1 | contig 134718 bp, 118 predicted proteins | sample KBSCornC52_FD_66592 | JGI IMG/M metagenome (GOLD analysis project Ga0068855, IMG submission 66592) | Corn rhizosphere microbial communities from Kellogg Biological Station, Michigan, USA - KBS Corn C5-2 | ecosystem: Host-associated > Plants > Roots > Rhizosphere > Soil ...
CCTCGATGTCGGCTCATCGCATCCTGGGGCTGGAGCAGGTCCCAAGGGTTTGGCTGTTCGCCAATTAAAGCGGTACGCGAGCTGGGTTTAAAACGTCGTGAGACAGTTTGGTCCCTATCTTCCGTGGGCGCAGGACACTTGAGAGGAGCTATCCATAGTACGAGAGGACCTGGATGGACGAACCTCTGGTGCTCCGGTTGTCACGCCAGTGGCATAGCCGGGTAGCCATGTTCGGAACAGATAACCGCTGAAGGCATATAAGCGGGAAGCTGGCCTCAAGACTAGGTGTCCCTGACGCAAGTCACTAAAGGCCCCTCGAAGACTACGAGGTTGATAGGCTCGGTGTGGAAGCACAGCGATGTGCGGAGCTAACGAGTACTAATAGGCCGTGCGACTTGACCTCATTCACTAAGGCAAACATTGTAGTTGGTGCCCGGACTCCGGGCGGTATCTCGCAACTAGCGACTGATACCTAGATAGCCAAAACTAGCGCAGCACCAAAAAGCTGCTTTGGACGCCCAAAAATTTCCGGTGCCTATATCGAAGAGGCCATACCCGATCCCATCTCGAACTCGGAAGTCAAGCTCTTCGGAGCCGATGGTACTGCACGGGCAACTGTGTGGGAGAGTAGGACGGTGCCGGGTTAATTACCCCAAAGCCCCAGTGTTAACTCACTGGGGCTTTGCTTTGTCCATCGACCAGGCCGGCGAATCGGCCTGGTCGGCGGCGAGCCGGGGATGTCGTTCCTCACGCTGGGCGGGGCCGGTCGGCATGACGACGGATAAAGTCCGCCGCCCCTCAGCCGACTAACCCCTAACCCCTCGCCCCTCACCCCTCACTGTCGTAGACAGTGCCCCAGATTGCGCTCCTTCAACGAGCTCCTCCAGAGTCCGCGGGCGCTCAAGGCATTGGTGGCAGGGGGCAGTGTTTTCAGCCTGCTCTTGCTGGGACTGTTAGCGGCGCCCGCGATGGTGCGGGGCAAGGTGGAGCGCGCGGCCCATGCCCGCGGCTTCGAGGCCAAAGTCGAAAGCGTGCGGCTCGGGTTGGGCACGGTTTGGTTGCGCGGGGTTCAAGTCACGTCGCCCGGTGACGATTTCGAGCTCGGCCTTGATTCGGTTTCCGTCGGGGTGCTTTCGGGGCGGATCAAGGCAAGCGGCGGTTCGCTGCGCGGCAAAGGCGACCCCGGGCCCTTGCTGAGGAAGCTGCGCGGCAAGGGCGAGCAAGAGGGCAGCAGCGCAGAAGGCTCCGGCCGCGAGCTGGAGCTGGAAGGCTTGTTCGTACATTGGGAGCGTGAGGGCACGAGCGCTCAGGTGTTCGGAGCGCGCGCTCGCCGCACGGGGGCGGAGCTCTCGTTCGGAGCGGACTTGGCCCACGTGGATGACGGCAAGCGCCAGCTCGATGCGCGCGGCTTGACGCTGGTAACCGTCGCGAAAGACGGACGGCGGCAGCTGGTGGACCTGCAGACGGCCGCCGTGGAGCTGGCGATGCGGGACGACGCGCCGGCCAAGGCCTCGGTCACCAGTGGCCCGGCCGCGCCCCGGGCTCCGCCCGATGACGCCCAGGGGGAGGGGCGTGCCGCGAGATGGCGAGAGCTGCGCGCGCTCTTGCTGCCGCTAGTGCGGGAAAGCTTGGCGAACGGCGCGAACTTGGCGCTCGACGGGGTTTCGGCGCGCGTGGAGCGCGCCGGCGAAACGTTGAGCTTCGGACCTAGCCGTCTGCTGTTGGGACGCGAGCAAGACACGCTCCGCATTTCGCTATCGCCGAGCGCGACCGAGGCCGGAGTGACGCCGCTGGCGCTGAACGTGGCGCTGCCGCTCTCTCCCGGTCCCGTGCACGTCGTCGCCAAGGGGGGGCCGGTGAGCTTGTCGAGCTTGGGCGTGCGCGTCGGGCAGCTCGGTTTGAAAGACGTGCGGCAAGCGACGTTGGCCGCCGATGGCAGCGCCGATTTCAGCGAAGACTTCGAGACCGTGGACCTCGACGGCAAGCTGGCGGTGCACGGCCTTTCGCTGCAAAGAGCCGAGCTTTCTCCTCAAATCGTGGGGCCGTGGAGCTTCGACGTGGCGCTGAAGGCGCGCGCGCGTCTGGACGGTACCGAGCTCACCGTGACCTCGGGCGAAGCGCATTTCGGTGAGGTGCGCGCCGAGCTCTCGGGGCAGGTCGTCAAAGCCCGCGAGCGACGCCACGTGGAGGGCCGCCTGCGCGTGCCGCTGTCGGGTTGTCAAAGCGTGCTGGAAGCCATGCCGAGCGGGCTGTTGCCGCTGGTGCGCGGCATGCGCTTGAGCGGCAGCTTTGGCATCGATTTTCAAGTGCGATACGACTCGCAGGCGCCCAAAGACACGCGCGTGGTGTTGGCGGTCCAGAACGAATGCAAGGTGCAGGACGTGCCACCGGAGCTGTCGCCCCACCGCTTCGAGCATCCGTTCTTGCGCGAGGTGAAGGGCCCCGACGGTTCACCCACCAGCATCGAGAGCGGCCCCGGTACGTCGAGCTGGGTCTCCATCGACGACATGTCGAAGCACCTGGAGAGCGCAATCTTGATCTGCGAAGACAGCCGCTTCCACGCGCACGCCGGCTTCGATTTTCGCGCGTTGGAAGACGCCATCAAAGACGATCTGAAGCAGGGCCGCTTTGCGCGCGGCGCCAGCACGGTGAGCATGCAGCTTGCCAAGAACCTGTACTTGGGGAAGGAAAAGACGCTCGGAAGAAAGCTCCAAGAAGCTCTGCTCACGATGCTGCTCGAGCAGCAGCTGGACAAGCGCCGCATCTTGGAGCTTTACCTGAACGTGGTGGAGCTCGGCCCGGGTTTGTATGGCGTGGGCGACGCGGCGCAGTACTACTTCGCGACACCGGCGCGCTCGCTCACGCTGGGGCAATCGCTGTACCTGGCTTCTCTATTGCCGAACCCCACGTACAGCCGCTTCGGGCCGACCGGTAAGCTCAGCCCAGCGTGGTTGGCGTACCTGCACCGCCTCATGCACATCGCCCACAAGATCAAGCGCATCGACGACGCGGAGCTACAAGCCGGGCTCGAGGAAGAGATCGCCTTCCGGGTTCCGGGCGCCGAGAGCGGGCTTTCGCCCTCGCCCAGCGATGGCAACGCGCCCGACGCGCCGGCGCCGCCGGAGCTGGATGACGACGCTGGCGAGCCGTGAGTGGTCGCCGAGCGCCGTTCAAGCGCGCTTTCGCCGAAGCTCGGCGAAGAACGCCGAGAGGCGGCGCGCGCCTTCTTCGGCCATGAACCCGGCTTCGACCTCGAAGCGGTGATTGAGCCGAGCGTCGCTGCCAATTTGGAAGAGCGAGACCACCGCGCCCGCTTTCGGGTCGCTGGCGCCGAACACCAGCCGCGCAATGCGAGCATTCACCAGCGCGCCCGCGCACATGGCGCACGGCTCCAAGGTCACGTACACCGAGGCTCCCTCCAGGCGCCAGCCCGGCAGCCCGCGCGTGGCTTCGCGGATGGCCAAAAGCTCGGCGTGGGCGGTGGGGTCGGCGCGCTCTTCACGCCGATTGTGCTCTTTGGCCAGCACCACCCCTTCCGAGGAGACGACTACGGCGCCCACCGGCACGTCACCGTGGGCCGGCGCCAGGTCGGCTTCGGCCAGGGCCAGGCGCATGAAGTCTTCGGGGCTGGCGAGCGGGCTCATCGGCGCGGCTTGGCCAGGGTGAGCGGAAACGCCCCCCGGAGCAAGCGCTAGTCGCGGGCGCGGCTGCGCTTCATTCGTCGTCGAAGAACAGCGGGTCGCGCCGCGCCAAGAATTTCTGAATCAGCGCGACGGAAGCTTCGGCCAGATCATTGAAGCGCACGCCCATACCCGGGGGGGTGTCGCTTTGCTCGTTGAAGACGCGGATCCAGCGCACGTCGCCGGTCGCGCGGATCTGAACGCCGTCCGGCAGGTTGATGGTGAGCTCGATCTTCGACCCGACCGGTTTCAGCTTGTGAGTGGCGATGAACACGCCACCCGCCGACAGGTTCTCGGCGAAGCCGGCGTAGAAGTTGTGGTCGCTGCCGACCGTGACGTCGAGGTCGACGTGGAAGCGCGAGTGCTCGCGGCGATGTCCGCCTTCCGACATCGGAGCGACCGACAAAATCGTCGCTTCGCCTCGAAGCTCGGGCTCGTCGAGGGCATCCGGTTCGCTGCGCGCTTGGCGCGCCGTCACATCCATCGCCATACGGGCGAGAACGGCGCATTGCGCCGAGGCTTTAGTGGCAACCGGCGTTCGCCAGTAAGTCAGTTCACGACATCGGGAAACAAGGGCTCAAAGCCAGGGATTGATGCTCGGCTCGCCGCGGTGCAGGCGTAGATTTTGTCCGAGCCGTCGCGCCACCAGCACGCACGTGAGGGCGGTCGCAACGAACAGTGCCAACGCAATGACACCCCGGTAGGCCGATAACACCAGGCCTTCGGCACCAATTGTCCACAGCTTGGCCGCAACCGGTAGCGTCAGCGCCGCGGGCAAGCCAACCCGCAGCAGCGCGCCCCGGCACTGTTCGACGCTCACGCGGCCGAGGGCCCAGCGCAGCGCGGCGACGAGCAGCACGACGCCGAACGTTTTGACGACGAGCAACGAGGCACCGGTCGCCATGCGCCCCGCCGAGCTGGTGCGGTCGAGCTCCGTGAGCCAAGGCACCGCGAACCCGCCGAGTAGCGTGATGCTGAGCAAACCGGCGGCGATCACCAGGTGCGCCCACTCCACGGCTGGTAGGGCCGGCCAACGTCTGCCCGGCGGTCGCGGAAGGCTCGAGCTCGCGCTCGAGGTGAGAGTGCCCTCGGGAACCAGCGAAAAGATGCCCAGCAGCAGGGCCATGAAATGGATGGGCGAGGCGAACGCCAAGAAGCGCCAGGGCATGCCGGCCTGAGCGCTCGCGAAGTCGTCGGCACGCAGGCTGCCGACGCTGAGCACTCCGACCAGGAGCGCAGCCGCGAGCGGAAGCTGCGCGACCAGCACCCACGAGGCGCGCCCCAGGGCGGCCAAGGGGGTCAACTTGCCACGCTGCCTCAGCTGCGAAAGAAAGCTCGCCACCATCAGCGCGCTGCCCGCCGCCAGTAACAAAATCGGAAGATCCAGCTCGCGCGCCACGAGCGGCACGCCGAGCGCTCCCAGCGCCAACAAAGAGCTGGCCAACGCCACGCCAAAATACGCGGCCGCGCTGTCGGGCAGCGCTCCCGACAAGCCTCGCGCTACCGCCGCCCAATGTTCGCGGCGCAGGCGTGGCTTCACCCCGCGGCCACGGCTGCGCGACGAAACCGCCAGCGCCAGCCAGGTCGAGAAGCGTCCGAGCGGAGAGAGCGTCAGCAAGAGCGCGAGCAGCGCGCTGCCCACGAGCGCCAGTGCCGGGGTCAGATCCGATAGCGTGCCGGGTTTGAATTCGGCGACGTCCACCGCCATCACCGCCCCTTCGCTCACGCCTCCGCGATGCAAAGCGATGCGCGCCGTCCGTGCGCGCGGCGGCGGAACGAAATCGGAGATGTCGCTCAGCCGGACGCCGGACAGCTCTTCCAGCACGTCACCGGCGGCCAGCCCGACCTCGGCAGCGCGCCCTTGCGGCTCGAGCTTTTGAATGCGTAGGGGGCCGCTGCCGTCGGCGCTGACGCTGACGCCCAAGAAGGCCGCGAAGCGTTCGCCCTCTTGCACGGCCAAAGCTCGGTTGTCCTCGGACTCGTGACTCGGCTCGATGTCGAGCACCACGCCTTGCAGCGAGCCGGCGACCGGGGGGGCGCCGCTTTTGCGCGGGGCGAATGCGGCCGTGATGTCGCCGCGAAAGGTGGCGTGTGCGCCGTCGTCGCGGCCGCAAAAAGCGCTGACCAGCTCCTCGGGGATGGTGGCTTCCAGCACGTGCGGCGTGGCGGTAGTGGCTGGAATCGACACCTCGACGTCGTGAGCGGCGAGGCGACCCGGCCGAAATACGTCACCGCGGAAAGTGACCCGCGCCACCCGGCCCTCCGGAAAACCGGCGCCGGTAATTTCGAGCTTGTCCCCGCGTCCGACCTCGCGTGCCGACAGCTCGGTCAGCTGCAGCAGCCCGGGACCCGAGCTTGGAGACGAGCACCCGAGGACGAGGGCCGTCAGAGCGAAGAGCGAAGCCTTCACCTGGCTCGTATACAGGGTCGCTCGAGAATGGGCGAAAATTTGGGCGGACCGCTCCCCCCGTGCTTTAGGTCGATGGCCGCCAGGAGCCGACCCCATGGATCAGCACGACCTCTTGATCAAAATTCGCGAGACTCACACCGAGATCTCGTGGCTCCAGCCCTTCCGCGATCTGGGGTTGATCCCCAATCCTGCCGCGTCCGAGGTGGCGCTCAAGCGCGCCGAGAAGCGCTTGAAGCACAAGCTGCCGCCCTCGTACCGCGCCTTCCTCGCCCTCCACGACGGCTGGCCGCGCTTCTTCGACGGCGCCAGCCTGCTTGGCACTGCCAACCTCGGTCATCGCAAGTACGAGGATCTGGCGCGCGCCGCCTTCGAGGCCGCCGAGACTCCGCTGCCCGAGCTGGGGCCGCCGCGCCGACCGCGCGCTCGCAATCTGATTCCATTCGGAACCGACCTGGATGGGACGACCTTGTTCGCGTTCAATCCCTCCGTGACTCAAGCCGACGGCGAGTACGAGGTGATCGCTTGGGTCAACGAGCTCGGCGTCCGGCACCCCAGCTTCTCGGCTTTCCTCGATTGGATCCTGGAGCTAGGCGAGCAAGACCTGGCGGATCTGACCGCGCCCAAGATGGCCAAGACCGCCTAAACCCGCGGGTGGTGCCGATAAAGCGCGGAAAACGGCGCGGTCTGGAGGACCTTTGACCGGCATGACGCCCCGCGCCATACTGGAAGGCCCCACCAGCCATGAGCAACGAGCCCGACATCCCAGCCGCGGACGAGTCGGAAGACTCCGCCGACCGGCGTATCATCAAGCGCTACTCGAATCGGAAGCTCTACGATACGCGTGGCTCCAGCTACGTCACCCTCCTGCAGATCGCGGAAATGATTCGGAACGGTGAGGACGTTCAGATCATCGATAACGCGACCAAGGAGGACAAAACCGACGTCACGCTCGCGCTCATCATCTCGGAAGAGCTGCGAAACAAGCCACGCGCGATCCCGATCCCGACCTTGAAAGCGCTGATCCGACACCGCGGCGAAAAGATTCTCACCCAGCTGCGTGAAGGGCCGATCGGCAAGCTCATCCCCCCCGGCAAAGACGAAGCGGAACCCACGGGCTCATCCCCCCCTGCCGCTCGAGAGGACGACGACATGTCACAGGCCAAGGAATCCAAGGGGCTACGGGCGACCTTCGAGCAGTGGCAAAGCGCAATTGATGAGCGAATTCGCACGGTTCTGCCGAATTTTGCCGCCTTTCGTGACCTCCAGCAGGAAGTAAAGCGGCTGGCGGACCGGCTGGATGAGCTCGAGAAGCGCAACAAAGACGGCGGCGCGCCCGGCGCGGAATAAACGCGAAAAGGCCCAGGTTCGAAATACGGATCCCCCTGATGAACCGACCCGGCCGCCTAACCAGCAAAGCTTTCGAGACCGACGCGTTGGCCGAGCTTCCAGCGCTGTTGGGGGTCGCTACCCGGCTCACCAAGAACCCCGCTGACGCCCAGGACTTGGTGCAGGACACGCTGCTCAAGGCCATGCGCGCCCGCGAGCAGTTCGAGGCCGGCACGAACCTGCGCGCCTGGCTGATCCGGATTTTGATGAACACGTTCATCAACCGCTATCGCCGTGGCGGGCTCGAACGCAGCGTGCTCGAGGGCCCCGACGCAGATCCGCTGGCCGACGGCTGGATCAGCGCGCAGACGATGGAGGCCATGCGCGATCCGGAATCGCAAGCGCTGCGTCCGATGCTGGCATCCGAAATCGGTCGTGCGCTCGACGAGCTGCCGGAAGATTACCGCATGGCAGTGGTTCTTTCTGACGTGGAAGAGCTGTCGTACAAAGAGATTGCCGACGTGATGGGCTGTCCCATCGGTACGGTCATGTCGCGACTGCATCGCGGTCGTCGTCTGCTCAAGGGCCGCCTCTACGAGCACGCCCGCGCCATGGGCATCGTGGGGCCAGAGGCTCAGGTCGGTGACGTGAAGAACGAGCCCGTCGTCGAGCTCGACCAATATCGCGAGCGGGCGCGCAAGGCGGTGCACTCATGAGCACCTGTCGGCATTTCGTGCCGCTGCTGGAGCCGTTTCGCGACGGTGAGCTGAGCCCGGCCGAGGTCGTGGACGTGGAGACGCACCTGGTCGAATGCGAGCGCTGCTCGGAGCGCTTGCGCCTGGGTGAAGCCATGCGCGTCAGCCTGAAAGAAGTCGTGCGCGAGGGCGCGCAGGTGCCCGAGTCGTTCGAAGAGCGAATTCGCCTGGCTTTGGCCGCGGAGCGCGCGCGCGAAGAGCGGATGGACCCGGCCCACGACGCTCAAGTGCGCATGCTCAGCTGGCGCAGCATCATGCCCATCGCGGCGGCGGCGGCGGTGGTGATGGTCTGGGCCGCGAAGGCCAACAACCGCACGACGGACGTGGCGTCGGCGAAAGCCAGCATGTACCAAGCCTCCACGCCCGCCAGCATCGAAAAACTGCTGGAAGACTTGGTGAGCAATCACGAGCACTCGTCGGGTCCGCAGTTCACCGAGCAGACACTGTTGCCGCAGCTGGAGCCCGAGGTGGGCGTGCCGGTCAAGCTGCCGAACTTCAAGCAGTACGGCGCGCGCTGGGAAGGCGTCAGCGTGGTGCCGGTGAGCAATCAGCGGGCGGCTTCGCTGCGCTACCGCATCGCCGGGCACAGGCTCACCGTTTACATTTACGACGCCGCCCGCATGCCGGTCGGTTCCATGTTGCAGCAACGCTTGGTGCGCGACGAGCCGGTGTACGTGGGCTCACGGCACGGCGTATCGATTGCCGCTACCGAGCGCAGCAACGGCGTGGGCTACGCGGTCGCAACGGACTTGAACAAAGACGAGAGCGCCGAGCTGGTCGCGTCCATTTACTGACCAGCTGCATTGCTGACGGCGGCCTGGCCTTGCTTGCGCGGGTCGGCGGCGGCCGAGAAGATACCGCCGTGGCGGGCCACCAGCTGCACGGCGTTGCGCGTGTCTTTGCTGAGCAAAAGCTCGCCGCGCGAGGTCAGGTCGGCGCCGTACGGCTGGGCCAGGGCGGCTTCGAGCCACAAGGTTTGGCCGGTGCTGGGCGCGGGGATGGTGAAGCGCGGCGCGCTGACCGCTGCTTCCGGCTGCATGCCGTACACCACGTAGTCGAGCAGCACCTGCGTCACGTTGGGGGCGATGGTGAGCGCGCCGGACCCGCCGAGCGCGGCGATCGGCGCGTCATTCTCCAAGACCAGCGTGGGCGACATGCTCGACACCGGCCGGGCACCAGCGCGCACCCGGTTCGGGCTTTCGCTGAGGCCGAACACCGCGACCGCGCTCGCCGGCGTAAAATCGGTGAGCTGGTCGTTCAAGATGATGCCGCTCTGCTCGGCCACCAGCTTGGCGCCAAAAGCGTCGTTGACGGTGGTGGTCATGCTGACCCAATTGCCATCCTGATCGGCGGTGACCAGGTGGTGGGTGCCCGCGTCCTCCAAGCCGAAGCGCGGCTGGGTGTGAGTGCGATCGGCGGCGATGTGGGCCTTCCGGCGGGCCATGCGCTCGGGCGCGAGCAATTGGCCGACGTCGACGGACGCAAACGCGGGATCGCCCACGAAGCGCGCGCGATCGGCGCTGGCCCCGCGCATGGCTTCGGCCAACAGATGCACGCGCTTGCTAGGCGCGTCGTTCATGGCCAACAGCTCGGCGGGTTGGAACAACGTCAGTGTCTCGGCCAAGAGTAAGCCGCCGGCCGAAGGCGGCGGCATGGTCAGGACCTCTTTGCCGCCCCAGCTCACGCGCAGCGGCTCGCGCTCGACGACGCGGTATTGAGCCAAATCCGCGGCCGTTAGCGCGCCGCCCGTCGCCTTCACGGTCTTGACGATGTCATTGGCGACGACGCCTTCGTAGAAGCCGCGTTTACCGTCGGCGGCGATGCGCGTCAGCGTTTTGGCGAGGCGAGGCGAGCGCAGTGTTTGCCCCAACGCGGCGGGGTTGCCGCCTGGTAAATACACGCTGCGGAAATGCGTCGAGCGCGCGAGCAACGGTTGCTGATGCTCCGCAACTTGGACGATGGTGTGTGGCTCGGAAGCGAAGCCGCGCGTCGCAAGCTGCGCCGCTTGGCTGACGAGGGCGCGCCAGGCGAGCTTGCCGAAGCGCTGTTGGATCGCGAACAGGCCGGCAACCTCACCGGGAATGCCCACGGTTTGTCCGCGCTTTTCGTCAGGGATGGGGCGTTGGTCGAGCACGGCGGCGTCCACGCCTGCCGGCGCGGCTTCGCGAAAATCGAAGACGTAGGCGCGCTTGTCGCGCGCCGACCACACCATCGCGAAGCCCCCGCCACCGATGCCGCTCGACGCGGGATCCGTGAAGCCGGCCACGAGCGCGGCGCACACGGCGGCGTCGAAGGCGTTGCCGCCAGCCGCCAGCACGCGGGTAGCTTCTCGCGTTGCGCCGGCGCTCTCGGTGGCGACGGCGTAGCTACGGGCCGGTGGCGCGGCGCCCACGTTGGGAACGACCGCCAACAAGCCGGCGCTCACGCACGCGGCAACCAGCGCCCCGGGAAGCCGGCGCCGCAGCGACGAGGCGCTGACAGTTGGTTGGGCCATGGGTCGAGGCGAATCCTAACGCTCAGTTGCCACGCCGGTAGGGGGGCCGTATGAAGCAGGCATGCGTTTCTTGTTCGTGATGGACCCGGCCGAGACCATGACCTCGGACAAGGACACCACATTTGCGTTCCTTCGGGGAGCTCGCGCGCTCGGCCACTCTTCTTGGCATTGTTTGCCCCAACAAGTTTCGTTGCGCGGGGCTGACGGTTTTGCCACGGCCCGGCCCATCGCGGTGAGCGACAACGCGCCCCACGTCGAGCTCGGCGCCTCGGAAAGGCTCGAGCTTGCTGCGCTGGACGCAATCTTCATCCGCAAAGACCCGCCCTTCGACGCCGGCTACCTGTACCTGACCCAGCAGCTCGATCGCGTGAAAGATCGCGTTTTGGTGGTGAACGACCCGCGTGGCGTTCGCGACGCCAACGAGAAGCTGTTCGCCTTCAATTTTCAAGAGCACACGCCGCGCTCACTGGTCAGCGCCAGCCGCAGCGAGATCTTGGAGTTCGTCAGCGAGGTCGGCGGCAACGCGGTGCTGAAACCGCTGGACGGCGCGGGCGGCAGCGGTGTGGTCACCATTTCGACCGGTGATCGCAACGCGCGCTCGCTGGTGGACATTTGGACCCACGAGGGCAAGCGCCTGGCCATCGTGCAGGAGTACCAACCGGCGGTGCGCGTTGGCGACAAGCGCGTGCTCTTGCTCGACGGGCGTCCGCTAGGTGCCATCTTGCGGGTGCCGCGCGAGGACGACGTGCGCGCCAACATCCACGCCGGCGGCACCGTGAAGCCGACCGAGCTCACCCCGGCCGAGGGTGCCATCGTCAGCGCGGTGGGCCCGCGCCTGGTCGAGCACGGCTTGTACTTCGTCGGGCTCGATCTGATTGGCGAGAAGCTGATCGAGGTCAACGTGACCAGCCCGACCGGCATTCAAGAGCTAGCCCGGTTTTTGGGCCGTCCCGTCGAGCAGGACGTGATTCGTTGGGTGGAAGCCAAAGTGCGAAGCCGGGCCTGAAGCCCGAGCGGAAGCGCTAGCTCGTCGAAAATTTGGCCGGAAAAGGCGAGAGGTGCAGGGTGGAGGCCATGGCCCGGCGCTGCGAAGTTTGTGAAAACCTCTCGCCCGAAGCTCCTCCCGTGCGGCGCTTGCAGCGCTTTTTGGTCGAGGGGCGAGTCTTGGCGCTTTGCGCCGAGCATGCCCACGCTTTTCGCGAACGACGCCCTGAGACGGTCGCGGGCGTGGCTGAGCTGTTCCGTGAGGAAGACGGTAAGCGCTCGCTGGTGTCGCGGCGCGCGCCGCTCGATCGGCGTCAGTTTCCGATGCGCCCGGAAGGCCGGCGTCGGTCCAGTGGGCGGCGCGCCAACGAAGCTGGCTGAGTCGCGCGGTCCGCGGCTAAGTTGCGGCTGAAGCGTTCCACATGACCACGCCGCAGCCAAAGTCTTCGAGTGAGCGCTACCTGGTTTGGTTGCTGTTGCTGGTTGCGCTGGCGGTGTCGGGGTGGCTCGTTCATCGCGCCAAACCGCGCGCGGCCGTCGCGCCCGACTTCGAGCTTTTGACGGCCGTGCCGGCGGGACCGGAGTTGCTGGTGACGGCCGACGTGGCGGCTTTGAGCCCTGCCGTCGCGCTCGAGCTGTTGCAGGCGGGCGGCGGCGCCCTCTTGGGGTTGCGCGAGCTGTGCGGTTTCGAGCCGATTTTGGGGCTGCGGCGGGTGGCGTTCGCGGTGCCGTTTCGTGCCCAGAACGCGCCCGGCGCCTCGGACTTTGCCTTCCTGGCGCAGACGTCGCTGACACCGGAGCCGGTGCTGCGCTGCGCCGAAGCGGTCCTGCGCAAACGTGGCGGTCAGCCGGTGCGCTCGAGCCTCGGACGCTTCACGTCGGTGCGGGACCAAGGCAAGCCGCTCGGTGAGGTGGCGATTCGCGACGACGGGCTGTTGGTGCTGAGCGGCGGCCAGTACTTTCGCGACGTGCTGGACGCCGCCAACGGCGTCGCGCTGGGCGACGAAGCCGCACGCCTGCGCACGCGCGTCCACGCCGGCATTCGCCGACGTCTCGCTCCTAGCCAGCTTGCCGTAACGATGCTGCCCGGCCCGAGCTTGCCGTTGCCGGGCGTACAGGCGTTGGGGCTCGGTCTGGACGTCGGGCAAGACGTGAGGCTGCGCGGCTATGTCGGCTGCGCGTCGGCGCCGGCCTGCGTCGAAGCGCGCCGCATGCTCGAGCAAATCAAAACCGACGTGGCGCGCGACGCCGGCATTTCGGGGCTAGCGTCGCTGACGATTGCCGAGCGCCCGGCCGAGCTCGAGGTTTCCGGGCATTTACCGCGCGAGCAGCTGGCTCCGCTGTTGTCTCAGCTGCTCGCGCCCTGACGGGGCGTTACTTGTCTTTGCCCTCGCCCAGCAAGCCGGGCAGGACGTCGGCGGGGGCACCCAGGCGCGCCACGCTCTCCAGGTGATGCACGAGGAAGCTACGGTTGTCGGTGACCGACAGATTCTGCATCTCGAGCGCACCGATGCGGTCGCTGGGGGTGAACGCGGCGTCTTCGACCCGCTCCATCGACAGCTTGTCGGGGCCGTAGGCCATGTACTCGGCCTTGGTCGCCAGGATCGAGTAGTCGTCGCCGCGGCGCAGCTCGAGCTTGACCGAGCCGGTGACGCTGGGGGCGACCCAACGCGTGAGCCCGTCTTTCAGCAGCATGGCTTCGGGGTCGAACCACTTGCCCTCGTACAAGATGCGCCCGAGCCGGCGGCCGAGCGTGAAGTACAGGTCGAGCGTGTTTTCGTTGTGAATGGCCGACAGCAGCCGCTCGTACACGATGTTGAGCAGCGCCATGCCGGGCGCCTCGTAGATGCCGCGGCTCTTGGCGTCGATGACGCGGTTTTCGATCTGATCGCTCATGCCCAAGCCGTGCCGGCCGCCGATGCGGTTCAGCTCACTGAATAAATCGAATAGCGAGGCGAATTTCTTGCCGGAAATGGCCACCGGAATGCCGCGCTCGAAGGTGAGCTCGACTTCTTCCGGCTCGACCTTGGCGTCGCGCTTCCAATGCGCCACGCCCATGATCGGGTCGACGATGTGCAGGCCTTTGTCGAGCTGCTCCAGGTCTTTGGCTTCGTGGGTGGCGCCGAGCACGTTCGAGTCGGTGCTGTAGGCCTTCTCGGTGCTCATCGTGTACGGCAGGCCGACCTTGACCAGGTACTCGCTCATTTCTTTGCGGCCGCCGAACGCGTCCACGAACTTTTGATCGAGCCAGGGCTTGTAGATCTTCAAGTTCGGGTTGGTCAGGATGCCGTAGCGGTAGAAGCGCTGGATGTCGTTGCCCTTGTGGGTGCTGCCATCGCCGAACACGTGCACGTCGTCCTCGCGCATGGCGCGGATGATGGCGGTGGTGGTGACGGCGCGACCGAGCGGGGTCGTGTTGAAGTACTTCTTGCCGCCGCTGGACAGGTGGAACGCGCCGCATTGAATCGCGGTGAGCCCTTCTTGCACCATGGCCGCGCGGCAGTCGATCAAGCGCGCCTCGACCGCGCCGTGCTCCAGCGCGACGCCCGGAATGGTCGTGCAATCCTTCTCGTCCGGCTGCGCCAAGTCGGCGGTGTACGCGTACACCTTCATGCCGCTACGGCTCAACCAAGCCACGGCGCAGCGCGTGTCGAGCCCTCCCGAGAACGCGATGCCCAAACGAGTGCCCTCAGGCGGCAGCGTGCGATAAATCCGGCTCATGCGCGCCGTGCTTAGCACAGGTTTTTGGCGGCGGTTGCGCCCGCGGTGGCTTCATCCAGACGTCGCGGAAGGTCTTCGGTAGGCCCAGGTTCCTGGCGCGGGCCGTGGCCCGCGCGCGCCGCGGGCAGCTGCCCGCGCAGGCCTGGCCTACCATGGGAGTCTGGCCAAGGCGGGCGCCCACCGCGGGCAGCGGGCTTGCGGTGCGCTCGGCGACGTGGTGGAAACCTTACCGCTGCCGACGACACGTCCTCTGCCGCCGCCCAACCGAGAGTGAGCACGACCCATGCTGGGTGAACGAACGTCACCGAGCCTCGACAACAGCGAGGAAGCGCGGGCGTTTCTCCAGGCGAGGCTCGCGCTGTTCTGGAAGATCCTGTTCTGGCTGATGGCTGCCGCGAGCGGGCTGGGAGCGGTGGGCGCCCTCAAGCGACCCGGTCCGGATCTACTGCTCGACGTGGTGCTTGCCGCGCTGGCGGGTGGGTTTTGGTGGCTTTGCGGTCGAGGCCAGCAGTCGGTGCGGTTTCTGCGAACGCTGGAAGCCGCAGGTATCTTGCTGTTCTTCAGCGCGTCTTCGTTCATCGGCCGCTACGTGCTGGTGGGGTTCCTGCGAGAACGAGGTCTCGGCACGGCCGAAGGCGCGCTGATGGCCGACGCCTACTTGTCGGTCTTGGGGTTGACCGGAACCGCGCTGATGATCGCGGTTCGGGCCGCGGTCGTGCCGTCGTCACCGCGTCGCACCCTGCTCGTGACGACCTTGGTCGGCGTTCCTGCGCTGTTGACGCCGACGCTGTTGGTCCCGGTCGCCCAAGGCGGATTCAAGCTGCGCGAAATGGCTTCGGGCGCCTACCCTTGGTTCCCCGCCGCGCTGGCCATGGTCTGGACGTTCGTGGTCGTCACCTGCGTGGTGACCTCCAGAGTCATTTACGGCTTGCGGGCGCAGGTGCGTGAAGCGCGCCGGCTCGGCCAGTACGTGATCGAAGAAAAGATTGGCGAAGGCGGCATGGGCGAAGTGTATCGCGCACGGCACGGCATGATGCGGCGTCCTTCGGCTTTGAAGCTGCTGCGCGCCGACCGCGCCGAGGAGCGAGACCTCGTTCGCTTCGAACGAGAGGTTCAGCTCACCGCGCGTCTCACCCATCCCAACACGATCACGATTTTCGACTACGGTCGCACCGACGAAGGCGTCTTCTACTACGCGATGGAGCTGCTGGACGGGGCCAACCTGCAGCGCGTGGTCGAAGTTTCCGGACCGCTACCGGAAAGCCGTGTCGTCCGCATCCTCAAGATGGCGTGCGGCGCGCTGATCGAGGCGCACGCCATCGGCCTGATTCACCGCGATATCAAGCCGGCCAACATCATGCTGTGCACGCAAGGCTTGGAGCCGGACGTGGTGAAACTGCTCGACTTCGGTCTGGTCAAAGAGCTTGCCGGCAACGGCGACGCGAACGTCTCCGTCGCGAGCAACGTGGTCGGCACCCCGCACTACATGGCACCCGAGAGTATTCTCTCACCCGGCGCGGTCGACGCGCGCGCCGACATTTATGCACTCGGAGCCGTCGCCTATTTTCTTTTGGCCGGACGCGAGGTGTTCGACGGCACCAGCATCGTCCAAGTTTGCAGCCAGCACCTCTATCAAGACGTCACCCCTTTCACCGAGCTGGGCGTCACCGTTTCTCCCGAGCTCGAGCGGATCGTGCGCGATTGCTTGGCGAAGAAGCCGGAAGCGCGCCCGGCGAGTGCGGCTGATCTACGCCGCCGACTCGAGGCGTGTCCAGTCGGGCCCTGGGACGCCGAGCAAGCACGGCTGTGGTGGAGCGAGCACGCTCTGGCCCTCGAGGCGCGGCGATCGAGCAAGTCAGCCAGTGAGCGGACCATTGCCGTCGACGGCCGCTCGCGCGCCAAGCTGATTCCAGAGACTTGAGCTCGGCGCCGCGCGCCGGTAATTCAGGGCGGAACGACGCCGACGGTGATGATCTCGTCCGTGGGCGGTAGCAGCGGCTTGTCTTCTTCGCCTTCCTTGCGGACGCGCTTGCCGTTCTTGTCGACGACCTCGACTACGACCTCGATCGCGACGGTGGCCGGCTCGTAGGTGCGGAAGCCCAAATCGAGCCCGGTGAGGCCGGCGATGGTCGACGGGATCCACTCCTTTATCAGCAGATCGTCGAAGGAGCGGTTCTGCCAGTGGAAGGCGTGGTTGGTATAGGTAACGGTGGGATCCTCCATGTCTTCGGGATCCGCGCCTTCGATCACGGGCGGGTTTTTGAGCAGGTCCATGACGGTCGCCAGATCGGTCGCCATTTCCTGCAGGTCCGAATACGTGAAGGTACCGTGCGCGCGCGACGCCTCGCCTTTGCCTTTGCCGCTCACGATGTAGCGTTTGTCGATGCCCGAAAAATTGGGCATGTACTCTTCGTTGTCGGGGTCGGTCAGCTGCAGGCCCGGGTAGTAGCGGCCGAACTCGTTCCACGGATCGACCAGCAGCTCGACCACGTGCTCCTCGTCGTCGAGGTTGCTGATGGTCCAAGTCACCTGCACTTCGATGTCGTCCGTCGTCACCCAGGGGCGGCGGCCGTAGGGCTCCATGTCGATTTGGTTCAGCTCGCCGCGCGTCGCGTCGGTGGGGGCCAAGATCGGAAACGCGGTGCCCTTCTTGACCTCGAAGATCTGCATCTCGCCGTCGTCGTAAATCGGCGCCACGTCCTTGGTCATGCCCACTTGCACGATGGGCAGGCTCTCTTGATGGTCTTGCGAGCTGCAGCCCACGCTGAGCACCGCCAGAAGACCCAAGCCCAGGAGCGTGGGGGTTAGAGACCCCGACCAGGGGCTATCGACCCCCGCCGCCCGATCTCGAAATCGCCGGATTTCTCGCATGATTTGTCTCCGGATCACGTTGGTCTCGATAACGCTGCCAGCCCCGTGCCAGGCCGATCCTTCACTTCTTCGAAGCGCGGAACGCGAACGGGAAGGCGGCGTTGGTCGGCTTGTCTGCCGCCGGGAAGTGCAAGCGCTGGAAGGTGCGCAGCATGCAGCCTTCGACGCGCGGGTTCTTGAGTGAAGAGCCGGTGATGTTGGCGGCCGACACGTCGCCGCCGGGCGAGATGCTGAAGGCGATGCCGACGTTACCCTTCAGCGTGGGGTCGTGCGCCGAGGCCATCTCGAAGCAGGCCTGGAAGGCGCCCATGCGCGACATGACGACGCGCTGAATCTGCGCGGGGGTCAGGCCTTGGCCGGCGGCGGCCTTTTGCGCGCCGGCCACCTTGCGCTCGCCGTCGCCACCGTTGCCGGTGCCTTCGCCGCCGCCCAAGCCGCCTTTGCCGTTGCCGCCCAGGCCGCGTCCGCCGGGGCCGCCAGAGCCGCTGCCGAAACCGCCGCCGCGCCCGGGGCCCCAGCCGGTGTCGAGCGTGCCGGAGCCGAACGGCACGCCACCTTCTTCGGTGCCGCCACCGGCGTTGCCGCCGCCGTGCAGGCCGGTGCCGCTGCCGGCGCCGAGCACGATGTCGTCGGAGCGCAGGCCACCGAGCGCGTCCGCGACGGAGCTGATGGTGCCGAGGGTCTTTTTCACTTCGTCGCCGACTTCGCTCGAGAGCGCTTCGGACATGCCGCCCAGGCCCGCCTTGATTTCGCCGGTTTGGTGCGTCTCTTTGGCGTCGCCGTTCTTGCCCAGCTTGCCTTCGTCGCCTTTGATCTTTTTGCCGCCGCCTTGGGGCTTGGGATCTTTGGCGCCCGGATCTTTGACGCCCTGGCCCTTGTCGTCTTCGGCCTTGCCGGTTTGGGGCGGAGGAATTTCTTCTTCTTGCTTCAGGTTGAACTGAAGCATCAGCTCGGCTTGGCTGGTGAGCTCGAGCGGCTTGGGAATCTCGCGCGGGGTTTGGGTGGCCCAGAGCAACGCCAAACCGCCCAGCACGGCGACGCCCGCGAACAGGAACGAGAACAAGAAGCCCCAGTCCAGGCGCGTCTTCCGCTTCATGGGCGGAACGGCGTTGGAGAACTGGAAGAAGACGCCGAAATTGCCGTACTGAATCAGGCCGTAGTCGCCGGCGACAATCGGAATGGGGGCGCCGACGCGGCCCAGATCGGCCGGGTCCTCCTTGCGGCCCCGCAGGTACACCTCGCCGCCGGTGGCGCCGCGCGTGTCCAGCTCCCAACCGCTGCCCACGGCGCGAATCGGCAGCTCCGATACGGAAGCGCTGTCCGGCTTGGCGACGACCGCGCCTTCACCCTCACCGATTTTCAGCGAGCGCCCTGGGGTGAGGTAGTCGGTGGCGAGCACGGTGGTGCCCCACACTGCCGCGGCCCTCAAGCTGACGACGGGGACCTGCGTCTGACTCATCGGAGGGCGGCGCTCCGCCGCGAATCGGACAGCTCACCCAAGAACGAGCGATGCCCGAGCGCACCCGCTTCGAACTCGGCGCGCACGCGGCGCAAGAAGTAGATGACCTGCGGAGACTTGAGGCGACCTTCGACCTCGACCGTCTCGAACTTGTAGGTCTTCACGCCTTCTTTGTCCTCTTTGACTTTGACCTCGGCCGCCGACTGGCTCTTGGGCGTCGCGGTGCCGGCGGTCTTCACCGAGTCTTCTTTGGTGGCGGCCTTGGCGTCTTCCGCGGTGGTCGGTGGTTCGTCCGACTTGTCTTGCTCTTTGTCCCGCTCTTGTTCCTTCTCTTTGTCCGCCTCTTTGCCCTTCTTGGGCTTGGCGGGAGCAGGTTTGGGAGCCGGCTTTGTTGCGGGTTTGGTGGCGGCCGGCTTGGGCTTCGCCTTGGGCGCAGCCTGAGCCACGCCGACGCCAGCCAGCAGCGCGGCCACCGAGAGCGACACGATCCAACGCCCTACCATTCGAGCCTCACAGCATACTCAGAAGCGGCAACTCGGGCCAACGCCATTGCGCAGGAGCGCGGTGTGATGCCGCGCGCCTTGGTGGTGAGAGGCGCGCCGCGGCCGCACCCGCTACAGTGGCGGTGTTCAGAGGCTCGGGGCGCGTACCCACGACCGCGCTGTTGCGTCGGCTCGCCGGACGGTCGCGCTCACACCCACACTCTGCCACGCCGTCGCCTTTTTTTCGCCGCCGGTCACTTTTCACGCAACGCACCTCGCCTCTGCCCGAACAGGTCTCATGCACGCAGCTCGCGGTGAGCGGCGGCAACGAAGGACTGAGCACGATGTCACTTTCATCAGTGGGCGGCGGATTTCAGGGCGGCGATGCGCTGCTCGCCTTTGCGGCGGTTCAGCAGGGACGCATGAACGATCAGATGACCGAGTCGATGCGAGTCGCAGATCTCAGGTCGCAGATGGCGGGGGATTTGGCGGACATCAAGTCGCACCTGGAACAAGCTAACCGTCACCCGGAGAAATTCGAAGACGTGAATGCCGAGCTTCGGGCGTTCATGGACAAATACGGCGATGTGCCGGAGCTCGAAGACGTCACATCGACCGTTGGAGAGATCGCCGACAACGTGAGCACGCGCATCGGCGACGCAAAGCGGGAGGCCGCTAGTGCGTATGCCCAGGAGCACGCGCAGTGGGAGGCTACGGGTGGAGTTGGCCCGGAGCCCCAACCCCCAACCTCGGTAGTCATAGGGGCCTATAAATCCGAGACGATTCAATCCTGGTTGGGTGACATCACCGGGAAGCTCGACGCATCGGGCACGAACGACCAGCTCACGATGATTCACATCAAGCAGCTGAACGACAATATCAACAACAGCTCCGGCATGGTCTCCGGGATTATCGAGAGCCGCCAGAACGCCACTGCCTCGATCATCAACAATATCGCGTGAGACGATGACCACCTCGATCCAAGCATCCGCGTCTAGGTCGCCGCTGTTGACGCCCGTCTCCGCGGGACGATGTGGCGCCAGCCCCGAAGCGCGGCTCCTCGCGTTGATCGTTCAGAATCAACTCGTTCAGGGCGAATCCGCCAAGACTTCGGTAAACCTGAGCCAGGAGCAGCTGAAACAGATCCGCGAGGAAGTCCGCCAAGCTTTGGAAGCGGCGCGAGAAGCCAACGAAGATTCCGGCTTCTGGGGCGACATCGGTGACGTGCTGGGTGGGGACATCGCAACACTAGGCGAGGTGGTCATGGTCGCTGCGGCTTCCGTGGTGACGGGCGGCGCCGCTGCGCTCGTCCTTGGCGCGATCGCCGTCGCGTGTACGTTGTCGTCCAAGTACGCCGACGAGCTAGGGATTCCGAAAGACGTGGCGATAGGTCTTGGGATCGCGGCTGCTGTCACGTCGGTGTTGAGCGGTAATATCGCGGGCGGCGGCGACGTCGCCGCCTTGGCCGGCGCCACCAAGGGCGCAGTCTCGGTGGGAAAAGGAGCTGCTGAAGTGACTAGCCTCGTCAAGATTGCCCGAGAGGTGAAGTTTTGCGCGGGCGTCGTGTCGGCGGTCGCCACTGGCGCGGGAGCTGGCGCCCACATGGTCGAGGGCTACTACGCGAGCGACGCCGTCGATCACAACGCCGACGCCCACGCCGCGCAGGCACGGGAAAAACTGGAGTCGATGGACATCGATGCGGCCGTCGACCTACTCGGCAGGGCTCTCGATCGGCAGCTGGCGGCGATGGCTCAAGCGGGCCAAACGCTCGAAGCAAATCAACAAAGCAAACAGCTCATCATTCACAGTTATCAGGGGATAGCATGACGACCATCAACGGTTCGACGACGTTCGCTCCATCCGGCATAGGGCTCGACATGGAGGGGCAGCTGGCCCTCCTCGTCCTGGAAAATGAAGACGTGCGACACGACGCAGCTGCCGAAGACAAGCAGGTCGCACGGGAACGCTTCATTGCAGCGTCTGACAAAGAGGTCGCGGCCATGCACGAGGAAGCCGACGACATTCTCACGGGCGCCTTCGTGCAAGGTGCGGTGAGTTTAACTGCCGCGGGAATCCAGGTTGGTGACGCTCTCGATGCGCCCAATGTCGACGCGGCGGGCAGAGAAATCCGCGAGTCCCTTTACGCGCCGATCGCTGCGGCTGCTTGCAACGCCCTAAGCCAAACGCTCGGCAAAGCGTTGGGAGATTCGCCCGCCGCGGACGATCGCGCGGACGCCAAGCACGCCGGTACCGCCGCGCAGCAGGCGACCTGGCAGCTAGACGACGCCAAGGACGTGAGCCGCAAAGCCGAGGAGCGCCAAAACAAAGCCTTGGACTGGCTGACCGCCGAGGCGGCGAACAAGGCCAGCACCGAGACCGGCATCATTGCCGGCTTCGCCTGAACCGTAGCTCTGGTGCACGAGACTTCGGGGCCACGAGCAGAGCCGCTTTCATCACCCGAGCGGCGGTTCGTGGCACCCAAGGGGGGACGGGGTTGGGGGCGGGGGAGGGTCTCGCGGGGGCGAGATCGCAGCGTGGGGGGAGCGTGGGGGGAGGTTCGGAGGGGGTCGGCAGGCGTTCGGGCAAGCGCCTGCCGGCCCTGACGGCCTGGAAAAGCGCGGGAAAGGCGCGGTTGGTGGGACGCCAACCAAACGTTCAGTACCGACGCAAGCATTTTCGACGACGTGTCCTTGCGAGTACCGAGGGCATGGACTAGGTTCCGCCGCCCACACTCCCATGGCCTACGCAGTTATCCGCACTGGCGGTAAGCAGTACCGAGTTGCCGAAGGTGACACCGTTCAGGTGGAGCTTCTCGCTGGCAACCCCGGCGACAAAGTTAAGTTCGACGACGTGCTGATGATCGGCGGCGATGCCCCGAAGTTCGGCGCCCCGTTGGTTGCCGGCGCGGCAGTCGAAGGTGAGATCGTGCAGCAGGGTCGCGGACCCAAGCTGATCGTTTTCAAATTCCGCAAGCGCAAGCGCTCGCGCCGCAAGGCCGGCCACCGTCAGAGCTTCACCGCGGTGAAGATCACGGGAGTGAAGGGATAAAGCCATGGCTCATAAAAAAGGCGGCGGCTCAACACGCAACGGTCGTGGTTCCAACGCGCAATACCGCGGCGTCAAAGTGTACGGCGGCGAAACCGTGCGCGCCGGCGGCATCCTGGTTCGCCAGGTTGGCCAGACCTTGAACCCGGGCCGCAATGTCGGCGTGGGCAAAGACTACACGCTGTTCGCGTTGATCGACGGCATCGTCGCTTACGAGCACGAGTCGAAGACCAAGAAGCGCGTGTCGGTCTATCCGCCCGCTCCCGTGAGCCCGGCGAGCTGACGAAGCTCTTCGTTACTGACATCGACGGCACGCTGGTTGGCGCAGGTGGCGAGGTGCATCCTCGCGACGCCAAAGCCATCAAAGAGCTGCTGCGCAAAGAGGTGCCGGTCGCGCTGTGCACCGGCCGAATGTTCTCCGGCACCCGGGAGTTGGCGGCGACATTTCGGCTGATGGGTCCGGTGGCTTGCATCGACGGCAGCCACATTTTCGACCTGCACTCGCGCGGCGAGCTGAGCTGTTCGGCCATTTCGGCTGAAGCCGGCACCTACGTGCGTGAGGCGCTGAGCATGTTTCGGCCTGCGGCCTTCATGTTCTCCGGTGACCGGGTGATTCACGACGCCCACGGCGACCGCTTCCTCAACTACTTGAGCACCTGGTCTGACGTTCGCCACCGTGTTCATGACGTCGTGCACCCGGAGATCTGGGCGAACGAGACGAGCATCGCGGCCCTGGTACTGATGGGCGACGAAGAGCGGGTCATGGGTATGGATCGAGCGCTGCACGGCGTGCCAGGCCTGCAGCACATCGTGTTCGAGGTGCGGCGCGTCGACTTGTCCGGCTCCTGGGGCATGGTGCTGCGCGCCGCGGGCGTCGACAAGGGCACGGCCGTGGAGTGGCTGGCGGGGCACTACGGGGTCGCGATCGAAGACGTGGTCGCGGTAGGCGACTGGTTGAACGACGTGCCCATGCTGCAGCGCGCGGGCCAGAGCTTTGCCATGGCGCAGGCGCCCGCCGAGGTGCGCGCCGCCGCCAAACACCAGCTGAAGGCCGACATTTGGAGCGGTGGCGGGGTGGCCGAGGCCGCGGAGCGCGCGGGCTTGATCTGAGCTTCGAAGCCGGCACATCCGGACCAGCCCGGCCCGTGCGGCTGAAATGTCCTGACGAACGGGTATAGTCGCGGCGCATGCCCGGTTCGCGCGTCGCTGTTTTGCCGCCCGAGCTGGCGAGCCAGATCGCCGCTGGCGAGGTGGTGGAGCGGCCTTCCAGCGCGGTGAAGGAGCTGATCGAGAACGCGCTCGACGCCGAGGCGTCGCGCGTCGACGTCGAAATCGAGGGTGGCGGGATCACGCGCCTGTCGATCGCCGACGACGGCTTCGGCATGAACGAGGCCGACGCGCGGTTGGCGCTCGAGCGTCACGCCACCAGCAAGCTGCGCGCCTTCGCCGATCTCACGCGGGTGGCGACTTTCGGTTTTCGTGGTGAAGCGTTGCCCACCATCGCCTCCGTCAGTCGCTTCAGCCTGCGTACGCGCGAGCGCGACAGCGACGTCGGGACCTGCGTCTTGATCGACGGCGGCAAGCTGGTTTCGGCCGAGCCGGTGGGCATGCCGAGCGGCACCCAAGTCGAGGTCAACGATTTGTTCTACAACGTGCCGGCGCGCCGCAAGTTCTTGCGCTCGACCGGCACGGAGTCGGGGCACGTGACTGAAGCCGTGGAACAGGCGGCGCTGTCACGGCCGGACATCACCTTCACGTTGACGCGCGACGGGCGCAAAGTGCGCGAGCTGCTGCGCGTGGGCGAGCGAGCCGAGCGCGTGCGGCAGGTGTGCGACCTCGACGACTTGGCCGTATGTCAGGGCGAACGCGGCCCGCTGCGTGTGGAAGCGTTTTTGTCGCGCCCGGAGCAAGCGCGCGCCGGCGCGGGCGGGCTGTCGATCTTGGTCAATGGCCGGCCGGTGCGAGACCGCGCCATCTTGGTGACGATTGCCCAGGCCTACGGCAGCGTGCTCGAGCGCGGTCGGTATCCGCGCGGGGTCGTCTACGTCGATTTGGCGCCGGAGCTGGTGGACGTGAACGTGCATCCGCAAAAGGCCGAGGTGCGCTTCGCCGACGCGCGCGCGGCCAGCGACGCCGTGTACCAGATCTTGTCCAAGGCGTTGGTGAGCGCGTTTTCGCTGCCGCCGGTGTCACGCGCGTCATGGGGCCGAGCGCCAGCCAAGATTGCGGAGCCGGCGGCGACCCCGCGCGAAGAGCCCGCGTATCGTCCCGCAACCAGCAGCGCGCGAGAGCTGCCGCTGGACGTGTTGATGGCGGCGGCTCAACGTCAAGCGCCGGTCGCGTCGGCGGCGGCAAAAGCCGCACCGCCTCCCGAAACCGACGACTCCGCGGAGCCGGCGTTGGTGGCGGCGCGCGATCACGCGGCGTCGCCCATTCGCCCGCGGCCGGAGGTGCCCTGGTCGAGCCTGCGCTTCATCGCGCAGTTGCGGATGACGTACCTGATTTGCGAGGGTGAAGACGGCATTTACCTGCTCGATCAGCACGCCGCCGCCGAGCGCGTCACCTTCACGCGCCTGCGCCGCGAATATCAGGCCCGCTCGGTGCCGTCGCAGGCGCTGTTATTTCCGCTGGTGATCGACGTCAGCGCGGCCGAGCTGGAGCTGGTCGAGGAGCGCCAGAAGGAGATCGCCGAAGTGGGCCTCGACGTGCGCACGCGCGGTGCGAGCTCGCTCAGCATTCACGCCATGCCGCGGCTCTTGTCGCGTGCCAGCCCGGAGCGGTTGTTGCGCGACTTGTTGACCGAGGTTTCGCGCAGTGGCGGGCGCGGCTTCTCCGACGCCGTCGATTTGGCGCTGGCGACCATGGCGTGCCACGGTTCGATTCGTGCGGGCGACGCGCTGTCACCGAGTGAAGCCAAAGCTTTGCTGGTGGCGCTGGACGACGCGGATTTTGCCGGACACTGCCCGCACGGCCGCCCCGTGGTCACGTTCTTGAGCTACATCGAGCTCGAGCGCAAAGTAGGGCGACGGTGAGCACGGCAGACGCGCTCCTGTGCGTCGTTGGTCCCACCGCTTCGGGCAAGAGCGCGCTGGCAATGCGCCTTGCGTCTCAGCTCGGGGGCGAGATCTTGAGCGCGGACAGCATGCAGATCTACCGCGGCTTCGACGTCGGTACCGGTAAGCCCAGCGCGGAGGAGCGCGCGGCCGTGCCTCACCATTTGATCGACGTGGCCGAGCCGCTCGAGGCTTGGGACGCCGCGCGTTGGGCCGACGAAGCGGTGCGCTTGATTGGCGAAATTCGCGCGCGCGGTCGCGTGCCGATCGTGTGCGGAGGCACGTTTTTGTGGGTGCGGGCGCTGATTTACGGGCTGGCCGAGGCGCCCCGGGGCGACGAAGAGCTGCGCGCGCGCCACCGTGCCTGGGCCGAGCGCGACGGGCGTCCCGCGTTGTACGCCAAGCTGCTGGAGGTCGATCCGAAGACGGCGGCGCGCTTGTCGCCGAACGACTTCGTGCGCGTCAGCCGCGCGCTGGAGGTGTTCGAGCTGACGGGCAAGCCGATGAGCGAGGTGCAAGCCGCCCACGGCTTTCGGGAGCCGCGCTACCTCGCGCGCTTGATTGGTGTGGCCCGCGAGCGTGCCGAGCAGGACGAGCTGATCGCGGCGCGCGTTCGCGCGATGCTGGCGGCGGGTTGGGTGAGGGAAGTCGAGCAGCTGCAGGCGGCTGGCTTCGGCGAAGCTCGGGTCATGGCTTCCGTCGGCTACCGCCAAATTGCGGAAGCGCTGGCCGCCGGCGCGGTAGCCAATGAAGGCGCCCTGGCGGAGGGAATCGTGCGGGCTACGCGCGTGTTTGCGCGGCGGCAGCGCACCTGGCTGCGAGATCAGCCAGTGGAGTGGTTGCCGGCCGACGCCACGAAGCTGCCGTGATACGCGGTATCTTCCAGGCTTTCGGCTAGCGCGCTGCGCGTGAGCGGTCGGGTGCAGTCGAGCATCACCGCCACTTCGTCGGTGTGCTTGGCGCCGATGCTGGCTTCGTACGCGCCCGGGTGCGGCCCGTGCGGAATTCCGCGCGGATGGTGGGAGATGCTGCCGGGGCCGACGCCTCGGCGCGACGTGAAGTTGCCGCGCGAATAAAACAACACCTCGTCGACGTCCACGGACGAATGCGGATACGGGCACGGGATGGCTTGCTCGTGAAAGTCGAGCGGCCGCGGTACGAAGCTGCAGATCAACACGCCGGGAGCCTCGAACGTGGCGTGTGCGGGCGGCGGCAGGTGAACCTTGCCGACCTTGGGTTTGAACGCGTCGATGGAGAACGCGAACGGGTACAAGCTGCCGTCCCAACCAACGACGTCGAGTGGCGACGCCGAGAGCTGGTATTTCTGCAGGGTGCCCTCGGTCTTAAGCCAGAAATCACGCAGGCCTTCGTCGCGGGGAGCGTTCAGCGACGGCGCCCGAAAATCGCGGTGGGAATAGGGCGCGTCCATACGCAGTTGGCCGACGCTGTTGCGGTAAGCCGCCGGCAGCCTGAGCGCTTGCCGCAGCTCGATGACCAGCCAATGCTGCGCGCTCCCGGCGTCGAGCACGAAGCGATGCAACAGCGAGCGCGGCACGTAAACGTAGTCACCCGCCCGGTAGCTCACGTCACCGAGCAAGGTACGCAAGGTGCCGGAGCCCGAGTGCATGAAATACAGCTCGTCACCGTCGGCGTTGGCAAAGTAGAACGGGTCACTCCGCGTCGGCATGGCGAGGCTAACCGCGACGTCGGCGTTTTCGAGCAAGCGGCCGCGGTGTCGGGGAAACGGCTCGAGCTCGAGCGCACCGCGCGGACTTCCATAGTGGCGGCGCAGCAGCCTTTCGGGGCTGGAATTGGCCGGTGGCAGCGTGACGGGCGGGTCTGCCGCCGGCAGCGCTTCGTGCGGCCGACGCTCGTGGTAGGCGATGGTGTAGGGGCCGTCGAAACCCTGGCGGGTGATGCAGTGCTCGTACAGCAGGCTCCCGTCGGGGTTCTTCAGCTGTGTGTGGGCGGCTTCGGGAAGACGCCCACGGCTTTGCCGCTCGAGCATGTCAGCCTCCTCGCTTGGACAGCGCTTCTTGTTCGCGTTCGATGCTCTCGAACAGGGCGCGGAAGTTGCCGGCGCCGAAGCCTTGGTCACCCTTTCTTTGGATGAGCTCGTAGAAGAAGGGGCCCGCGGCGGCGTCGTGATACAGCCCGGCCGAGTCCTTCAAAAAGATCTGCAGCATGTACGAGCCTTTGCCGTGCCCGTCGACCAGGATTTCCAGCTCCCGCAGCTCCTGCAAATCCTCGTCGAGCGCGCCGATGCCGAGCTCGTCCAGGCGCTTGGGCAAGGCGTCGTAGTACGTGCCCGGCGTGCGCATGAACTCGACGCCGCGTGCGCGCAGGCGCCGGACGGTCGTCAAAATGTCCGACACCTCGAGCGCCAGGTGTTGGATGCCGTCGCCGCGGTGCTCTTCGTGGAAGGTGTTGATCTGGGAGGCCTTGAAATTAGGTCGATATGGCTCGTTATTCGCGAATTTGACGGACGACCGAGGATCCCACATCACGACCGAGCGCAGGCCGGAGCCGTCGCGCAGCTCGAAGCGCGCGACGTCGCGGGTGTGAAACTGCACGTCCCACAGGCGCTGAAAGCCGAGCACGTACTCCAGCCACAACAGCGCCGGCATCATGGTCTGAAAATTGGTGGTGATGTGATCGACGCGCAGCACCCCGGAGGCGTTTTGGCCGCCACGCGAGGGGTCGTGCATGACGTAGCCGGGCAGCAGCCCGGCGTAGCCACGGCGCTCGATGAAGCGAAATGTGGTGTCGCCGAACGGCGTCGTGATCGAAAACGTCTTGAGCGTGCCCGAAGCGTCTTCGAAGCGCTCGAGATCGCCGATGGGGGTGCCGCCACGGCGCTCCAAGAGCTCGAACGTGCGCGCGGCGTTTTCGACCCGAAATGCGACCGTGCCCACCCCGTCGGGGTGGCGCTTCAGAAAGCGCTCGGCGCGCCCACCCGAGCCTTCAGGCGTCGAGCAAATGACGATGTAGCCGCCCGCTTGGAAGGCGACCGAGCGCTGGCGGCCGGCGGCGGTGAGCTCCGGGCTACTCTCGCCGATTTCGCTGAAATCCAAGCGATCGACGTAGAACCTGCGACTGCGCTCGAGGTCGCGCACGTAGTAGTGCACGCCTTCGATGCCGAGGATGCCGAGCGGCTCGACTTGGGGCATTGAGCCTTAGTCTCCCACCCCAGGCGCCTTGGCTCAAGGTTCGGCGTCGGGCTGAGCTTCGGGCACGGCGGCGCGGAAGGCGGGGAGCGCCTGTGCGTTTGCCTCGGCGCGTGTGAGTGTGGGAAAGGCGTCGAGCGGCACCGACCAGCGGCGCGCGTTGTACAGCTGTGGCACTAAGTACACATCGGCCAGGCCAGGGCTGTCGCCGAACAGGAACGCACCGGCTCGAGGCGCTGCCAACTGTTCGAGCGCGATCAGACCTTTCTCGATGAAATGGCGTGCCCAAGGCTCGGTGGCGACACCTTGTTTCTTCAGCTCTTGGAAGGTGCTGGTGTTCTGCAGCGGCTGAATGCCCGAGTTGACCAGCTCAGCCATGGCGCGCACGTGGGCGCGGCCTCGTGCCGAAGCGGGCAACAGCGGCGGCGCGGGGAAGCGCTCTTCCAGGTACTCGATGATGGCGATCGACTGCACCAGCCGAACGACTTCTCCGTCTTCGTCCAGCTCGAGCACCGGTACCTGGCTCGCCGGATTTTTGGCGACGAACTCCGGCCGGTGCTGTTGCCCGCCGTCCTGAAGCAGGTGCACGGCCGCGTACTCGAACGGCAGCCCCTTCAGACCCAGCGCGATGCGTACTCGATAGGCGCAGCTGCTGCGCCAATAGCTCCAAAGCTTGATCACCCCACGACCTCCTGCTCGATGCTTCCGAACGGCGCCCTTCCATCGGCCAAACGCAGCTCGATTTGCACGCGACTCCCGACTTTCAAAAAAGGCGTGCGCGGGGCGCCGCCGGCGATGGTCTCGAGCGCGCGCTGTTCTTGCAGGCACGAGATGCCGCGCTCGGGCGCCGCGTTCGAGATGGTGCCGCTGCCGACGATGGTGCCGGCACTGAAGCGGCGCGTCTTGCAGATGTGCTCGATGAGCTGAAAGAACGAAAAGTGCATTTCCGGACCCGTTTGCGCGTCGCCCACGCGTTGGCCGTCCAGCGCCACGAACATGCTGCCATTCACGCGGCCCCCCTGCCAGGCGTCGCCCAGCTCGTCGGGGGTGACGGCGAAGGGAGCAAAGCTGGTGGCGGGTTTGGAGCAAAAGAAGCCAAAGCCCTTGGCGAGCTCGTCGGGAACGAGGTTGCGATACGTCCAATCGTTCAAACACACCAGCAACCGGACGTAGCCGTGAGCGGCATCGGCGCGCGTGCCTTGCGGAGTATCGCTCAGCACGACCCCCAGCTCGGCCTCGAAATCGAGGCCGTAGGCCGGATCTACCAGCCGAAACGGCTCGCGTGGGCCCAGCATGTCGGACGCTCCGCCTTGATAGACGAGCGGATCGGCTTCGAGGGTCGGGGGCGGCGGCGCGTTGCGTGCGCGTCGCACCAAGCGCACGTGGTTCAAATAGGCGGAACCGTCCACCCACTCGGCGGCGCGCGGCAGAGGCGCGGCCAGCGCCGACACGTCGAGGTCGAACGCCGCGGGGCTGCCCTTGTCCAATGCCTGCGCTAGATACTCGAGGGACGGCGCGGCGCGCTGCCAGTCGTCGAGCGCGGCACGCAAGTTTGCCGCCACTGCGCGCGCGTCGATGGCGCGTCGACCATCCGCGCTGACGACGACGAGCCGGCCGTCAGGCGAGCCATCGCGCAGCGTGGCCAGCCGCATGGCTTACTCGCCGTTGAGGCCGAGCGAGGCGTCGAGCAGCTCCACGAACGAGCTGGGCCTGAAGCTTTCGCGCACCGAGCCGAACGACTCCGGATTGCCCATCGGGATCGGTCGAGCCACCACCTCCGGACCAGCCGGGCCCGCCTCGTACACGGGCACGATTTCCGGCGCGGGCGCGCTGGGCTGCACCGAGGGGTACTGTGCGAGCGACTCGGGCGGCGGAGGAATGTCGTCTTCTTGACGGCGCAGGTGCGCTTGCAGCTCGTCGCGCGCTTCGGGCGGCGGCTGCAGGTTCTCGTCGTAGCCGCCGACCAACGTGGGGCCGGGCAGTGGGACTTCCAGCTCTTCGACGGGCGCGGACGCGGGGGCGTCGCTGCCTTTTTGCTCGGCCAGCTCCAGGCTGGGACCGCGCGCTTCTTCGAGCTCGATGGTTTGGCCGAGCTGTTCGGGCGTCGGACCATGCGTGGTCGTGATGCCCGCGTCGGCGCGCGTCGGGATCTCGAGCTCTCCGCCCAAAAGCGCGTCGACGTCGGGGGCGGCCGGCGCGGCCATGCCCGTGGGCAGCGGCGCGGCTTGCGGACCCGACTCGGGCGGCGGAGTTTTGAGTGGCACCTCGCGCTCGGCGTCGAGCTGCTCAGCGGCGGCGGCCAGCGCCTCGTCCATGGTCGAGGCAACTCGGGAGCGTTGCGAGGAAGCGGGCGGCTGCTCCTCGTCCTCGAAGTCGATGTCCACGTCGGTGGCCGCCGGCATGGGTGTGCCTTCGGTGACTTCGACCAAATCTTCTTCCGAGAGCTCTTCGGTGCCGATGGGCTCGGCCTCCGCGGCGATGGCTTCGACCGTGACCTCGGCGGCGGGCTCGCGCACCATCGTCGTCACGCGCACTTCCGAGACCTCGGACTCGAGGGCGAAGCCGTCGTCGATGGGCTGGGGCGGTGGGGCGGCTTGCGCGGTCGACACCGACACCAGTGGGATCGGTTCGGCCTCGGGTGGCTCCGACGCCGCAATTTCGGCTACAGGCGGCACGCTTTCGAGCGGTACGTCCACGTCCACCGGGAGCGGCGAAGCCTCGGGAGCGGCGCCGAGCAGTTCATCCACCGGATCGACCGAAGAAACGGGCACAGAGCTGACGTACGACGTGGGCGGCGAGTATGGCGCGGGCGCCACGAATGGCGCGGGTGCCACGAACGGCGCGGGCGCCGCCGCAATTGGCGCCGCCGCAGCGGTCGCAGCCGTGGGCGAGCTGGCGCGCGGTCGCGCGGCGTTCTTTTGGATGCGTTCCAACAAGCCTTGCAGCTTGGAAATTTGTTCCTGGGCGCTCACGACATCCCCGCGTTCTTTTGCAATCGGGTCAGGGCATCGCCGTAGCTCAAGCCCGAGCCGAGCCACTCGTTCACCCTGCTCGCGCTCGCGGCGTTGGTGATGAGGAAGCGCACTTGCCGGTCATCTCGCATCAGCTTCACGGCGTGGCAATCGCGGCCGAAGGCGCGCTGCAGAGCGCCCTCCAGCACCGCCCCGAGCAGGCGATCGAGCTGCTGGCCGAAGGGGCCGCCATCGATCGTGAGCACCAGCGCGCGCCCCCAGCGTTCGAGACCAAGCGAGCCGAGGCCGAGCACCGCAAGCTCCCCACCCAAGTGGTCGAGGATGTCTTCGAGCGTGGCGCTGCCGGCGCCGTCGCCCAGCCGGTCGGCGATGCGGCGGCCGACGGTGGTGCCGAGGCGCCTGCCGAAGTCGGAGAGCGCGTCGTCTCCGGCGGCGCGGCAAAGGTCGATGAGCGCGTCTGCGGGAACGAGGACGTGCTCGCCGCCGCAATCCACGCGACCTCGAACGAGATCGAAGCTGACGGAACCAGAAGGGTTGAAGCGAGTCGCCATCTGTTGTGGTGCGGGGCGCTGTGGAAGCCCTGCTCGCAGAGCCGCCAGTATAGGGCGCGAGTCGTCCAAACTGTCAATTCTTGTGGGTTTTTCCGTGCGCGCGGCTCCGGCCGGTGGAACGCTGTGGGCCTTCATGGCTGAGGACTCATCCCTGTTTTCGGGCGAGCTTCGCGCGGCGCTCGGGCGCTTTTCGGGGGCCGGCGCGGCAGAAGTGCACCGGCTACAGCTGGGTTTGGCGAGGTTGCTGCTCGGCCAGGCGCCACCTTCGGCTGCGGCCCAGCTCGAGCTCGGGCTCGGTTTCATCGAGGGGCGAATTCCGGCGGAGGCGCTTCATGAAGCGCGCCAGGATTGTTGGACCTACGTCGGCTCCTTGGCTTGCGGTTGCTCGGTGGCGGACTCGGCGTCGGCCCACGCCATCATGACTTGCCTGGAAACCGACGACGCAGCCCATTCTCCGACCGCGCTGTCGGAGCAGCTGGAGCGAGCGCTGCGTTGTGGCGCCAGCGAGTCCGACCTGCTGCGCGTCCTCGGCAGCGCGCGATTGGACTAGAGTGTGCCCGTCATGAGCTGGCAAGAGAGGTTCGGGGCCTCGCTCGTTGCGAGCGTGGTGCTCTCGACCCTGAGCTGGCACGCGAACGCCAAGCCGCCCAAGCGAGATCCGCCGCTGTTGTTCGGCGGCCCCGTGAGCAGGCCCAAGGCAAAGCTCCCGCTGGATCCGCGGCTGCCCACCGGCGAGCCCTTGCCCGCCATTCAGCCGCGCCCGCGGACGGTAGCTTCGCTTTGCTCGTTCTCGCGACCGGTGTGCGTGCATGCCACGAACGCCGCCCAGCAGGCGATGCTGCCGGACGCGCTGCAGGCGTTCGAAAGCGCGTATGAGCGGATCGTGCTGTCGCTGGGCTTGCCGGGCCCGCTGGGCGATGCCGACGCCGGCGGGACAGACGCGCTCGACTGGTACTTGGGAGCAGCCCCAGACGAGCTTTCGGCTGTCTCCGAAGCCCTGCTGCCGGGTCGGATGGACGCGGCCCCGGTATTTTGTCGCAGTGGCGCGGCTAGCGGCGCGCTCTTGCAGCGCCAGGCATCCCTGTGCGTGGGCGAGGCCTTGGCCAACACCCTCGACGCGGGAGAGTCGCCGGGCGCTCGCCACGCCTTCGCGCTGGAGCTGTGGTGGATCACCGGCAGCAAGACGTCGCTCGACGTGCAGGCCGTGGACGACGCGCAGCGAAATCCCGCCGGCGCCCTGGCCGTGGACGGCGAGCCCAGCGCCGGCGCGGTCGGGCGCTTTGCATTGCTGCTGGAGACGCTGGAGACGACGCGCAGCGCTGCTTCACCGGCGGTGTTGAGCGCGAGCATGTTGTCTGCGGCCGCGAACCGGACTCCACCCGCCGCCGCCGCGTTCGACGACGAGCCCGACGTGTTCGACGTGCTCCGTCACAGCTTGGACGAAGAGCTGCCGCGCTACGCCGATTTGATGGTCGACTTTGCCCTGCGGCGCGCGCTGGCCGGCGATCGCGACGACGGCACGCGGCTACCCTCGCTGGCCTTCGCCGGCAGCTTTGCGCGCCCCCATTTCGATTGGGTGATCCCGTTCTCGACCCTACCGCGACGTGTGCTTTCGGGCACGCCGATTGCGCCGGGCGGCGCCGAGCTGATTTGGCTCGAGCTGGACGACGCCCCGATTGGCGCGGCGATTGGCTTTCGTGCCGAGTGGGAAGCGCCGGTGGCGTTTCAATGGCGCTTGCTCGTCATCGACCGCGCCGGCCGCGACGTGCGGCGCATCGATGTGACCTTCAAGGAGCGCGGGCTGGACGCCGACGCGCGCGTGCTGCGGCTCGACGGCGCCAAGGCCATCGTCATCGCCGGCGTCAACCTCGGGGGCGTCGACCTGTCTTACCCTTTCGATCCCGATATTCGCCCGTTCGAGCCGAGCGCTTGCACCGTCTACCTGGTCTCGATGTAGGCTGCGCACCTGGCTCTCGTTTGCAACATCGATCAACGCGGTCGCAGGCTCCGCTACCGACTGGGCTTCGCGTTCTTGGGGCTGGGCTTCGTCGTCTACGCGCTTGGCGCCGTGCTGCACGGAGGCGCGTTGCCGCGGCTGGTCGGTGGCGTGCTGATTGCCGCCGGCTTGTTCTCGCTGTTCGAAGCCAACCGCGGTTGGTGTGCGGCACGGGCGCTCGGCTTCAAGACCAAGCTCTAACGTCGTCGCCGACGTTGCCGCAGGCCGACCAGCAGTAGAAGCGGCGCGAGCAGCCAGCTGCCGGAGCGTGCGGGTGACGTAAGCTCGCAGCCGCCGTGCGGTACGGGCGTCCCCTCGGCCAGCCAGCGATCGACGCCGATGGGCACGTCGCGCGCCGTGAGCAATTTGCCGTCGAACGACAAGCTCACGCGCATGGTCTGGCCGCCGCTGTCTTCCGGCGCGGTGAGCTCGAAGCCGTACAAGCCGGGCCCGACGCGCGTTGCCGGCTTCGAAAGCTTGCCACCCCGCACGTCCAGCAGGAGCCGACGTTCGTCGAAGCCGTCCGCGATTTGGTCCTCGAGATCGCGCAATTCCAACACGCCTTGCAACGGCTGGCTGGCGTCGGGGTGCGCGAACGACGCGGCCAGCACGATGCGGCTTTTGCGGCCGGGCTCGCGGTCGATGGGTGAGTCTTCCGCGATCAGCGCGGCGAGAGTACCGCGCAGGTCGAGCTCGCCCGGGCCCGTTTGTTGCTCGGCCAAGATCTTGCCGCTCGGTTGACGAGCGCCAGCCTGGAGCAGGGCGCGCAGCTGGCCTTGGGTGAGCTCCGGTCGCCGTTGCAGCAAGAGCGCGATGGCGCCGGCGACCAACGGCGAGGACATCGACGTGCCGCTCGTCACCGCGTGCACGTGATCGTCGATCACGAAGCATTCGTAGTCGGGCGTCCCGCAGCGACCCTGGCTGGCGAAAACGCCGTTGCCGCCGTTGGAGCGCGGATCGGCGGCGCTGGACATGGCGCCGGCCACGTACATGCCGGGCGCGACGATGTCCGGCTTCATCACCCCGAGCGCGTTGGGGCCGGCCGCGCTGAACGTCGCGGTGCCGTCCAGCCCGAGCAGGTTTTCGCTGTCGTCGTCGGCGCCGACCAGGAAGGATTTACCCTTGTAATCGCGCCAATGGTTGCGATTGACGGTGGCGCCGACGGCTATCAAGTCCGGATGCGACGCGGGGATGTTGATGGTGCCTTGCTTCTCGCCGCGCGGCACGAGAGCGCCCACGCCCAGATCCGGAGACGCGCCGCCGGAGCCCTGCACCCACAAGCTCACGGTGCCGTGACCCTTGAGCCGCAGCGTGAACACCGTGCCGGGCGTGAAGTCTCCGTCGATGACCAGCACGGCGTTGTGCGAGCCCACCTGGATACTGCTATCGGCTTTGGTCGGTCCGTTGAAAATGGTGCCGTCGTAGCCCGAGGTCGAAAACGTGGTCGATTCGCCAGGCGCGATGTCGGGAATCCAATCCTGCCCGTCGTGATCGACGGCCAAGGACAGCTCGTCACCGGCGCGGAAGCCGAGCCAGACGTACACAGTGCCGCCGCGCTTGGCGCCAAGCGCTTCCGTCGGCGTCATCAGCGGGATCTCGACCGGGCTCTCGCGTGGCACGTGTACCTCGGTGTGGATGCCGTAGGGCTCCGGTTGCCCGGAGCCGATACCGCTGTACAGGCCGCCGCTATTGCCGGCCGCCACGACGATGGCGCGCCCGGGGTGGTCCGGCCCGACGAAGCTTGCCAAACCTTGCTCGAGCGGAGACGAGCCGTCGTGGGTGCCGAAATCGCTGCCCAGGCTCAAGTTGACGACGGCCGGCATTCCCAGGCGTTCGGCCTGTTCGAACACGAAGCGCGTTGCCTGAATGATGTCAGCGTCTTGAATGGCGCCGTCGCCGGCTCGGCTCACGCGCGCCCCGAAGATGGTCGCCTCGGGAGCGACCCCGATGTAGCGCGGGGTTTTCGAGGCCAAGCCGTTGCCGGCGGCCAGCGAGGCTACGTGCGTTCCGTGGCCGAAGGTGTCGGTCGGCTCGTCGCCGGTGACGCCGTTGCCCAAAAGGTCGTCGAGATCTTCGTTGCTGAAGATGGCGCAGTCGGTGTCGCCGGTGCAGCCATATTGGGTTTCGAGCTCGGGCTGGCGCTTGGCGGCCTTGCGCGAAAAATCGAGCAGGTAGCGGACGCGCGATTTGCCGTCGGCGGTTTGCAAATCCGGGTGGCCGACGTCGAGACCGGTATCGATGATCCCGACCACCACGCCCGCGCCCGTCAGGCCGGTTTCGTTGCGAAACGCGGTGCCGCCGATCCACTTTTCCGCTTCGTCCAGCAGCACGTGGCGTGGCGGCGCCCAGTGCAGCTGCACCTCCGGGTGCTCGCTCGCGAACGAGGCAATGTCGTTCGGGGCGAGCCAGAGCGGGCGGTAGCGGCCCCCCACCAGCAGCTCCGAATTGCCCGAGCCCTCGGGATATTCTGCCAAAACCGCGACGCGCGAGCCCTCTCGTCCCAGCAGCGCGCGCGGCAAGCCGTGGATGCCGTGACGCTCCAAGCTGCGCAGTGCGCTCCCGAGCTCCAGCTGCGCGAAGGCGCGCGAGGGCGTTGCCGCCAGCAGCAGCCCGACGCCGATGCCGGCCAGCGCCGTGCGCGCGCGATCCGTTAACGAAGAGCGCTGCAACATGCGCTCACATGGGGGGAACGATGTGCTTCTTGGGCGGTCGTGCTTCCGACTTTTCGGCGTACAGCGCGAACCTGCGGCTGAGCTCGCCGCGCAGCCCCTCGAACGGCACGATCTGATCGACGACGAGCTCGCTGGCCAGCTTGGTCAGGTTCACGTCTTCGCGGTATTCGTTGCGCAGCTTTTCCACGAAGGCGTCGCGCTCCGGGCCGGCCGGCACTTCCTGAATCTTGTTGTAATAAACGGCGTTCACGGCCGCGGGCGCGCCCATCACGGCGATGGACGCCGTGGGCAGGGCCAAACAGGCGTCGGGCTCGAATGCGGGGCCGCACATGGCGTACAGTCCGGCGCCGTAAGCTTTGCGCACGATTACCGAGATTTTCGGCACCGTGGCCTCGCTCACGGCGGCGATCATCTTCGCGCCCGCGCGAATGATGCCCTGCCGCTCCACCTTCGTGCCGATCATGAAGCCGGGTACGTCGGCCAGGTACAACAAGGGCACGTTGAACGCGTCGCACAGCCAGATGAAGCGCGCCGCTTTGTCGGCGCTGTCGACGAACAGCACGCCGCCCAAGTGCTTGGGCTGATTGGCGACCACGCCGACGACACGCCCTTCGATGCGCGCAAATCCGGTGATCAGCTCGCGCGCGAAGCGCGGCTTCAGCTCCAAGAAGCTTTGATCGTCCACGATGGCCGAGATCACCTGCTTCATGTCGAAAGCCTTGTTCTCATCGGCGATCACCACCTCTGCGATCGGCTTGGCGTCGGCCGCGGCGGGCTTGGGCTCGGCCGCGGGCGGTTGAGCTTCGAAGCTCTGCGGCAGGTACGACAGGTAGCGTTTGGCGAAGGCGATGGCTTCGTCCTCGGTCTTCACCAACAGATCGCCGCAGCCCGAGATCTCGGTGTGCATTTTGGCGCCGCCCAGCTCTTCCAGCGTCACCTTCTCGCCGATCACCATCTCGGCCATGCGCGGCGACCCCAAATACATGCTGGCGTTGCCGTCGACCATCACCACCACGTCGCAGAACGCGGGAATGTACGCACCGCCCGCCGCCGAAGGCCCGAACAGCAAGCAGACTTGCGGCACGCGCCCGCTGAGCGCGACCTGATTCTTGAAGATGCGCCCCGCCCCGCGCCGCCCCGGGAACATCTCGACTTGATCGGTGATGCGCGCCCCCGCCGAGTCGACCAAGTACAAAAGCGGGCAGCCCAGTCGCTGCGCGGTTTCTTGCACGCGCAAGATCTTCTCGACGGTGCGCGCGCCCCACGAGCCTGCCTTCACGGTCGAGTCGTTGGCCATGATCGCGACGCTGCGCCCCGCCACGCGACCCACGCCAGTGACGACGCCGTCGGCCGGCAACTCATCGGCCAAGGTGTTGGCCAGCGTGGCATCTTCCACGAAGCTGCCGGCGTCGGTCAGCCGCGCGATGCGCTCACGCGCAAACAGCTTGCCCTGCTCGGCGTTTTTCTGGTGGTACTTCGGGGCGCCGCCAGCTTGGGCCCGCTCGTGCAGCGCCCGGACGTCGGAATCATCCATGAACGGTAAGGCTAGCCCGAGCTTCAGCTCTCCGCGATCAGCTTTCTCACCAAGGCTTCGATCTCGCGCAGGCGGGGCGTACTGTAGCCGATCAGCACGTCGCGCACGTTGCCTTGCTTGTCGATCACGAACAGTGTGGGCAGGGCGTAGGCGCGGTAGGCGCGCAGCATTTGACCGCTGCCATCGCTGGCGAGCGCGTAGCCCATACCCAGCTCTCCCGCGGTGCGACCCGCGACGTCCACCGGATCATTGGTGACGCCTAGTACGGTGACGCCCTGAGCCGAGTAGCGGTCGTGCCAGCCGTTGAGCGTCGGCGCCATCACGTGGCACACCCCGCACCAGCTGGCCCAAAACTCGAGCACGACCACGCGCCCTTTGAGCGCCGGCAAGCTAGGCGTGATGCTGCCCTGCACGGTGTCGAGCGCGCCGAAATCGGGCGCGCGCACGCCGACGTAGTTCTTGCGCATCAGCTCGTCGTCGTTGGGCGCAGCTTCGAGATCGACGGCGAACAGGCGCGTCTCGCCGCCGCGCAGCACCCCGACGCTGATCCGCGAGCCGGCCAACGCTTTCATCACGTGCTCGCGCAGCTCGGTGGGGCGCGCGACGTTGTCGCCGTCGACGCTGAGGACCACGTCGCCATCTGCGATGCCCGCGTGCTCGGCCGGTGATCCGCGCATGACGCTGCGGATCAACACGCCCGGCTCGCCGTTGTCGCGCTTGGCCAGCTCGACGCCCAGCCAACCAGGCAAACCGCGCGCGGGCTCCGCCTTGGTGTCGCCGGCTGGAGCGGCGGCGGGGTTCGGGGTCGGCACTGTGGCCTTCGCCGGGGACGCCGCCACTGCGGGCAGAGCCGCTGCCGAATGGGTGCCGCCGACCCCCGCCGCGCCCGAGCACGCGCCGAGCACCGCGCAACAAGCTACCGACGCCAGCGAGCGCGCAACAGACAGCGGTGTGAAGCAAACCTTCATGAGGACCCAGCCGAGCGGCTACGCGCGAGCCCTTCGTGGTACCATGCGGGCTCCGTGCGCGCAGCCTTGGCCCCGATTCGCGGCGTGATTCTCGGCGCTGCCGTAGTGCTGGCCAGCGGCTGCGCGGCGAAAGAGCCCACCACGCCTATCGGCATGTCCGACGCCGTGCCCGAGAAAGCGCGCGCGCGCGAAGTCGAAGCGCCGCGAGCGCCGTGGCCGGATTTCGTGGCGGCTCGCGCCTGGCCGGAAGCCGGGCCAGCGTCGGTGGCGCTGGCTCATCGCCGCGACGGCACGCTGGTTCACGTACGGGTCGAGCCGGCGGCGCTCGCCGCGTACCGCGAGCTTTCGGTGGAAGCGCCCATGCCGGATGGGGCGCGGGTCGTGGCCTGGCACGAATCGCCGAGCGGCGCGCTGCTAGGCGGTTACCTGCTCGAGAAGCGTTCGGGCGCCTGGGCCGCGCTCGAGTTGGACGCCAACGGAGCCTTGGTAGTCGGCGACCACGCTCGCTGTGTGCGCTGTCACGACATGGCCCCCACCGACCACTTGTTCGGCCTGCGCTCCGCGCTGCGGTCCGCGCCCTCCGTCAGCGGGGAATCGATCGTCCCGAGCGCGCGTTGACGCCAAAGCAGCTGGCGCTTGCGGGTGTTTGGCCACAAAGTGCAAAGACCCGGCGAGAAAGCTCGTCGGGTCTTGGGCACGCAGTCTAAAAAAGTTAGTTAAGAAGCTTCTAAGGAAGCAGCAAGAACAAGAAGCGGAAGCAAGGAAGCGCCCCGGAGGGCTCGTAAGCAAAGTGACCGATGGGGTGCAGCCCGAAGGTCGCCAGCCCTTAAGCACCCTCCGTGCCAGATCCGCGGCTCCTATAGAAGATGAACGATTACGGCCGGTTCCGAGCGCCCCTCCGTTTCCCCCCTACATTCATCGCCTCCAGCCCTGGCTCGCGTGTCACGGGGTCCCCCCCTCTCTGAAAAGATTTCAGGGTGAATTCCAGCCACGGAGCATCCCTGCCGCGCCACCGTCGCGCCCTGCTCTGCCCCAACCGGCCCGCCGCCCTCCCACCCCCGCGGCGCCCGCCGACAGCGCGCGAAGATCCCGAGCGTTTTCCTCTCGCATTCCGCAACGGCGTGCTATCAACCGCGTCCCTTACGCACCCGTAGCTCAGCTGGATAGAGCATCGGACTACGAATCCGAGGGTCGCATGTTCGAATCATGCCGGGTGCGCCAGAGCTGAAAGCCCATCATCTGATGGGTTTTTGATGGGTGGGTGGAAGCCTGGGCGTTGGCTGCAACGCTCAATAGGCAGTGAATTCACCACGAGCCACGATGATGGCGCTACCGCCAACTTCGACCAACGAGACCTCGTGCGCGTCTCCGAAGGCAAGGGCGTGCAGCGTGGATGGCCTGGAGATCTCCGCGCCTTGCTCAATCACGAATTCAGTCGCGAAAGGCACGCGACCTTGGCGGGTGAGGTGGGCGGCCAACGCGCCAGCGGCAGCGCCTGTGCCCGGATCTTCTGGAATGCCCTCGCCGGGGGCGAACACGCGCACCTTCCAACGCTGCCCGCTTCGCGCGAAAACGACGAACGCCACGCTGCCGAGCGCACTCAGCCGCGAGAGGTCGGGCCTGAGCCCTGCCACCTCGGCCGGGGTCTCCAGCTCGAGGAGCACGTAGCGTGGCCCATTGTCGTAGAGCTCGATGGGGAGAATTGCGTGGCGCACTCCGAGCGCTGCGAAGAGCTCACTAACCAGAACGAAAGGCTCACGTGTCGGTAGCGGCTGAGTCATCCAGCCGAACCCCGCGCCTCGCGTTACTCCAGCAAATCGCACGGTCACGACGCCGCGGCCGGTCTCCAGTAGCAGCACGTCGTCGGAGCCTTCGGCCAACGCAAGCGCGGTGCCCAACGTCGGGTTCCCCGCAAACGGCAGCTCCATAGTTGGTGTGAAGATACGCACCCGGGCGTCCGCGTCGGCTTTGGGGGAACCACAGAGCTACTTTCGGACAGGTTCATCTCGCGAGCCAGCGCCTGCATCTGCGCGGCGCTGAGCTCACTCGCGTCGGTGAAACGGCAAGCGCATTGCCGGTGAGCGGACGATCGGTAAAGACGTCGCATAGGACGTAGCGCCAGGGACGCATGTCCAGCAGCCTAGCGCCGGGCTCACACGGGCAGCCTAGGTGCTTCGCGATCACCGAGCTTACGCTGGCGTTGTGGCATCGACTTCCGCCTGACTACGCACGGCGAAATTCCCCAAGGGCGCCCGACACGCCGCCACGACGTCCGGGGGCAGCAAGAACACGGGACAAGGCTCGAGTGTTGCGGGCGGCGCGAGAAAGATGGCAACTGGCCGCGGGAGCGACCCGATTGGGAGACATGATAAAGAAGCTTCTGCCCTTGGCCGTCATTGCCATCGTCCTGAGTGCGTGTTCAGCATCGACGGAATCGGCGGGGGGGGAAAGATTGGTTCGAAAGCTGCGAAGGCCAAGCGCATTGCGAGGGCGGCCGCTTCACTTTCGATGCCGAGCTTTGGTACGACGGGGAGACCTGCGTGCTTAACTCGGATCGGTTGTACCCGACCGGTTCAGGACCTGGTTACACGGGCATGAACGTCACGTGGCAACGAACGGCCCGCGGCCTGGACTACTGCGTCCAAGACTATGATTGTTTCCAATGCGAGGTACGTAAGCCTGGAGCAACGCCCTCGACCTCAGCTGGGACAGGCCGGTGCACGGGAAGCGCGACATCATGCTCGTCCGTCTCGGCGTCGAGCTGTACGGATCAGCGAGGCTGCCACTACGAGATTGGTGCAAACGTGAGCTCCACGATCGATGACCGATGCAGTGGGACGGCGCGCGAATGCGACGACCTCAGCTATGAAGCTTGTGAGGGGCAAAGGGGCTGCACTTGGAAGTAGGGCGCCCCGCCGCCTGACCACACTGTACTCGTCGCTTCGCTCCGAAGCCTGATCGGATCCCCCGGAATCTTGAGCGGAAGCCCATCGCGATCGGATCGGCCTTAGCGCGGGTTCGAAAATCACCGCGGAACGCAGCTACTTCTGCCGCGCGAGCTCCGCGAGCGTGGCTTCGATGTAGGGGATGCCGGCGAGGTCCTTGGCACGCCCCGCGCGCCGCTTGATTTGCAGCAGCTCGTCCAGCCGAATCACCCGGAGCTGGCGTCCATCGAGCTCGATGGCAACGGACGCCTCGAGCAAATCTTCGTAGGAACGGCTTCCGTCTATTGCCCCTAGGCAGTCGAAGTCTCCGAAACGCGTCTCGAGCAAGATGTGACCTGGTCCAATGAGATGCGAGGCGTTGGGACGTATTCGGCGGGCGTCCCCTCGGGCTACCGCGTCGATGTCCTCGAGAACGCCCAGGAGTCGCTCGACATTGTCCTTCGTGCGGTGATGCACGATGCCGAGGTCCCACGTCATCGTCGGTGCACCTTGAATCACCGCGGCGGCCATGCCGACCACGATCGCCTTCACGCGCGCGTCAGCGAGGCGCAGGAGGATTTCGTGATACTTGGGCTCGCTGAGCGGCATTTCGTACCTTCATCATCGAAGCCAGGGCCGATTCGAGCACGCGGAGCCGCTCGGCCGGCGTGAGCGAGAGCATGCGACGGACTTGCGCCAGGTCGACCCCGTTGGCGTCAACCTCCGGCATCGGGAAGTCGGTCGGTTCGATCATGCTCACGAGGTCACTATACCAGCGCCGGCGCGTGGTGGGGTTCTCCTACCGAAGTTCTAAATTCCCCTACCCGGGTGCGCCAGGAACCTAAAAGCCGCCGCAAGGTGGCTTTTTTGCTTTGAGGTGGAAGCGATCAGGCCGCGCTTCGCAGCAGCGCCAGGATGGCCTTCCGCACGAGCGCGTGGACCGCGACGCCTTCGGCGCGGGCTCGCTTTTCCAGCTCCTTCCAGATTGCCGGTGGCAGTCGAACGGACTTGAGGACGGTGGGGCCCGTCTCTGCGCCACCGCGAGGGCGCCCACGGCCGACCTGCAAGGTGAGCCCGCCAGCCTTGATGCGCTCCGCGTAGCTGCTGCGCCGGACCTTCACGCGTCCGAAATCGGCTTCGGGAACGGCCTTCAACGACGCGGGCGAGGGCGCATCGTGGACGAGCAGGATACCCTCTTTCTTCACGCGCTTGGCGAAGCGGTTTTGCTTCAACTGGTAGGCGCCGAAGTCGATGTTGGGCACCTCACTCCAGCTGGTGCCTCGGCGCGGTGAATTATTCGCCTTCTTCTTCATATCGTCTCCGTTCGTGCGCCGTGGCTTTTCGGGCGGTGATGATGCGGATCACGTCGTCCACTAGCTCTGCGAAGACCGTGTAAAGGACACGCGACTTCTCCGATACACCGATGAGCGCCAAGCGTTCCGGGTGCACATCGTCCTCGAGTAGCAGGGCTGACGGGTCTGCGAAGCAAGTCACTGCCTCTTGGAACGAGATGCCGTGCTTGCGCTTGTTGCTGGCGGCTTTCTGCGGATCCCATTCGACCTTCACTCGCTAAGTGTAACACATTTTTATGGCCGACTCGTCGGGCTCTCTTTGCTATGTTCGGTGGCGTAATGAACCAGGGGAAGCCGCTAATTCTGCTGCCTTGTGAGCCATTCGATCCGCGGCACGTCGATCCCGATTTCGAGGCCGAGCGCCAAGCAGCCAAGTCCGCCGGTCTCGAGACCGCTCTCATCGACCACTCGCGCTTCTCACGTCCGCCCTGCGCTGGCGCCTCTAGTGCCGGGGCGCATCGCTGTTCGCCGGACGATTGCGGGTCATGGCGGCGCCAACCGCGACGATCGCCACCACGGTGGTCGCGCCGTAGATTGTCAAAGCGTCCCTGAATCGGGTGGGGCTCGAGGTCGTGGACCCAAGCAGCGCCGCGTAGGCGCTGCCTACAGCAACGGCAACGGTTACATTGAGCCGTATGAGCTGGAGCAGCGTGGACCAAGCGCGCGGCCCCTCTCGAACGGTCGGCGCGGACATACCGAAGACGAGTGCGACCGTCGTCGCGCTAACCGGCTGCGCGGGTCATTCAGATCTCATGGCCAAGGCACCGTCGACCTACGCGTCGTCGGTGACGCCAAGTAGCGTCGCAATCGTATTCTTTCGCGACTCTGGCGTCGCCTACGCCGTGAATTTCGCGATCCTGGACCAAGCGGCCAACTTCCTCGGCGACGCCGTCGCTCGCTCGGACTTCTCGGTGCAGGTCCCCTCTGGCCGCTACTTTCTCATTGCCAAGGGCGGGGATGGTACCGACGCGGTGCAGGCGGAAGTAGTTGCTGGGCACGTCTACTACGTGCGGGTCATTCCGCGCATGGGCATGTGGCTGGCCGGAGTCGAGCTGGATCCGATCAAACCCGGGGAGCGAGAATGGCCGCAGCTATCCAAGTGGCTCACCCAGACGAATCACCTGACTCCGGTCGTCCCGAAAGTTCCGGTTGACCTCTCGGCGTCGCCCCTGCCCGAGTGGGCTGCAAAAGCCTGGGGCGAGCGGTGTGCCCCCGATTGCTGCCGGTGCCCTAGCGTCGCTGAACCCGCTAGGGCTCCGCTTCGCGGCTTCCGCCTCAGAAGCCCATGGGTCCGGGCTCGTGTGGAAGCGAGAGGCTCGCGCCGGGCGAGAGCGAAAAACGACGCAGCGCACCGGCGTGCCAGCGCAGCAAGCAGGCCTGCGCGGCGCCGCCGACGAAGCGTAGTCGAACGCGCGTAGGCGCGCCTTCGCTCGTGGCCAGTACCTCGGCTCGGAGTCCGCGCGTGCGCACCTCGTCACCTACTCGCATGGGAGCCTTGCGATACAGAGCCTCGAAGGGCGACGGTCGCGAGTCGCCCAGCGTGAGCAGCTCGAAAGTGTCGTCGGTGCTTCGTCGCAGCAACAGATCGCGCGGACTCAGGCTGAGCGGCACTATGCCGCGCAGGCGCGCGGCGCGCGTGGGCTCGAAGAATGCCAGCGCCACGCTGGCATACAGTGCGACGGTGGGATCGCTGCCCGGGAGCAGGTAGGCAGTGCTGCGGCTCGGACAGGCGTCGATCTCCGCCTCCCGTGCCAGCTTGCGCTCGGCCTGCTCCATCTGCAGGAAGGTGAGCGGCATCGCTAGGCGCACCAGCGGCGCGAGTCCGAAATGTGGCACGACCAGCAAGCTTGACAGCGCGTACGTGAGCCAGCGACTGGTGCCCGCGCGGGCCTTGGCCTGACGCCAGAGTGCGTCGAGCGTGCTGCCTATCACCGCCGCCGAGCCGATTGACGCGAGCGGCAACATGCGTCCGCCAATGAAGCCGCCCGCCATCGGGATCAGGCAGACCAGCGACGCCAGGCCGAGCCAACAAAGCCGGCGGAACAGCTCGGGCCCGAGCTCGGCTCGGCAGCGCCAGGTCAGGCTGGCGACGCCGAGCGTGATGAGCGCGCCGAGCGCCGCCAGCGCGCGCTCGCCCGCCGGCGGTAGCGTGCCGGCGATCATCGATGGGACGGCGCCGTAAAGCTCGGCGGCGAGCTCGGGCGCGCGCACCAGCGCGGCGGAAGCGAACGCGCTGGGGTCACTGAAAGGTGACACGTAGGCACTGGAGCCCCGCGATCCGAAGCCGAAAGCACCGTAGGCGATCACGTAGCTGCTGCCTATGAGCGCAGCCGGGAGCAGCGCCCGTACGCGTTGGCGAGGCGTCTCGCGTCGCTCGAAGCGCTCGTACAGCCCGAGCAGCACCAAGGCACCCAGCGCGATCTCACTCGAGCACAGCCCGGCTATCAGCAGCAGCGGCGCCAGCCAAACGCCCGCGCGAAACGAGCCGTCCCGTCTCGCCACGTGCGCCCAGAGCCCCCAGGCACCGAGCGCGCCGCCCACCAGCACGTGCCTCGACGCGATCCAGCCCACGCTCATACCGTGGCCGCCGGCCAGCACGTAGACGAGGCTCCCCAGCAGGGCAGCGCGAGCCGGTAGCCAGCGGCGGAAGAGCGCGGTTACGGCTGCGGTCAGCAGCAGCAGCCAGGCCAGCGACTGCGCGTGCGCGGCGGCTGCGCTGCGACCGAACAACCAATGATCGAGCGCCAGCGACCAGCTGGAGAGCGGTCTGAAGAAACGTATCGACCACTCGGGATCCGTGAACCACGGCGCGTACTCCCTTACGACCAGCGCTTGGCTCGAGTACTTGCCGGTAAATTCGTACAGCGAATGCGCGGGCAAATCATAGCCGGGGATGGCACCTTCGAGCCAAAGCCGTTGTAGCAGGTCGTCGTTGGCGAACCCGACCAGGAACGCGGTGCACGAGACCGCGGCTGCGATCCAGAGCGCCAAACCATCTCTCCGCATCGCTCCGAAGGCGTGTGCCCAGCGGAGGTGGGGCCTTGGTGGCAAGCTAAGCCTCCACGCCCTATGGACAAGCGAGAGCGGATCAACCATGTCCAGAGAGACGAGATAGCTCTCCAAATCGTGACATGGCCCTGAGCTTGGCTGGGTTTCTACAGACCAAGATGCCGAACACTCGGGAGCCGTCCGTCTCGAGCTCCGCAACACTCATGGCTGCCCCATCTTGAAGGACGACGAGTGCGGGCCAGCCATTGACCTCGCGAATCTCATAGCTAAGGCTGGGGTCGATCTTCCGTGACACGCCGATGAACAGCCGCGCAACGCGGTCCGCGCCGCAGACGACGTTGAGGGCCGTCTTCACCTGGCCCCCGCCATCCAGCGCAGCGCGCGCGTGTGCTACGAGCAGCGACTCTACTTTCTTCACGTCCCCCGTCTGAACCGCGCCGAAGAATGCGCCCAAGATCGCGAAGTGTTCCTCGCGAGAAGGAGCGAAGCGCGGTCTTGCTGCCTGCACGTGGGCACGAGCGCGATGCAGGAGCTGTCGCACGGTTGGAGCCTCGCGTCCCAACGCGGTCGCCGCTTCTTCCGTGGAGTAGTCGAAGAACTCGACCAACACGAAGGCGGCACGCTCGAGGGGCGAAAGTCGCTCGAGCAGAGTGAGGAACGCGAGCGAGATGGATTCAGGATCGATCGGCGCCCCCCGCAACATCGCGCCGTGCGTCTCGAGCGGCTCGGGCAACCATGGGCCTACGTACTCTTCGCGTCGCGCGCGTGCCGACTTGAGCTCATCGAGGCAGAGCCGTGTGACTACCTGTTCGAGCCAGCGCTTCGGGTGCTCCACGTCGGCCGCGCGCTGGGCGAAGCGTAAGTGCGCTTCTTGCAGAATGTCCTCGCTGTCCGTCACCGTGCCGAGCATCCGATACGCCAGCGTGAAGAGCGAAGGCCGATGAGCTTCGAATGTATCCGTCGTCATGACTCCCACCCGAGCGGACCCGATCCTCCAACGTTCGTGAGCGTCCGCCAAGTTAGCCTCGTTTGCGGATGCCCGACCAGGGGAAAGTAGGCCGTACGTTCTCCGGTGCGATCAATGCCTCGTCGCGCAAATCGCGAGCCTCTGACACTCAGGGCAGTGATACATCGCACGCCCGCCAATCAGGCTGCGCACGATGGCTGCACCACACACCCGGCAATCGCTTCGCTTGTAGCAATAGAGCGCTTCGGCCCGTTTGGTGCGGCGCGTGCCGCCCTTTACGGTGACGATGCGGTTGTGCTCGGCGCCGCGCTTGAGCAGGTCTTTGGCCAAGCGCCAGATGCGATCGACGTCGGCGGCCGATAGCTCGTTGCCCGGGGTTTCGGGGTGGAGCTTGGCCAGGAACAAGATTTCGGCGCGATAGACGTTGCCGATGCGGCCTTGCGGGGAGCTGATGCGCAGCTTCTTGCCAACGAGATCGACAGCAAGGTCGCGGGCGAGGCGGTGCAGGGTGTGACCCTCGGGCATCGTTAGGGCTCCGGCAGCTCGGCTGGTGTGAGCACCTGGCCCTTGGCCAGGCGGTCGCTCACGGCTTGGAATATGCGCGCGTCGTGAGTGCGACGGGCTTCTGGGCGGCGGCGCAGCGCGGCGAGCGGAACCATCATGCGCTGATTGTCCGAGAGCCTCTGCTCGTTGCGCGCCAGAAAGGCCCAGTAGAGGGAGGTGATGGGACAGTTGCGCTTCGGGTCGAAGCTGCAGTCGCGGCAGTAGTCGCTCATGCGCTGGATGTAAGCCGCGCCGGAGATGTAGGGCTTGGTCGTCATCAAATCGGCCACCGCGAACGTGCCCATGGCGAGCACGTTCGGTTCGACGACCCAGTCGTAGGCGTCCACGTAAGCGACCCAGAACCAATCGGTCAGCTCACGCGGCGACAAGTCCAACAGTGAGGCCAGGTTACCGAGGACCATCAGGCGCGTGATGTGGTGCGAGTAGGCTTCGCGCCACACGTCCTTTACTACGTGGTCCAGGCACGCCAAACCTGAGCGTTCACCCCAGTAGGCAGGTGGTAGCGGCCGTGCCGCTTCGAGAGCGGAAGGCGCGGCGGGTTGTCCAGCCACGCCAGCCGGCAACTTGCGAAAGCCGTCCGTCGCACGATGCACGTGGCGCACGAACTCGCGCCAGCCCAGCACTTGCCGAACGAAGCCTTCTTGACTGGCGAGTGGAATCGGCGCCGCCAGCACTTGCGCCAGCACGACAGACGGCAGCAAGCGGTGCAGGTTGATCAGCGGTGAAAGGCGCGTGTGAAACAGGCCGCTCGAGGCCGTGCTCATCGCGTCTTCGAACGGCCCGAACGTCGGCAAACAGTCCGCGAGGGCCCAGTGCAGCTGCCGTTCGGCGTCTGCGCGTGTTGCTGGCAAGCGGGTGAGATCCAGTTGTCCGGGATGCTGAGCGTAGCGGCGCTCGATCAGGTCGCCCACCTCGAGCGTGATGGGGTCGGGAGAAAAGCGCAGTGGCTCGGGCGCCGGCGGCTCACCGCGGTACGGCTTCCTGTTCTCGGAATCGAAGCTGAAGCGGCCGCCGCGAGCTTTGCCGCGCTCCATCAACACGTTCAGCTCACGCCGAACTAGGCGATAGAAAGCGTCCATGCGATAGGGCGGCCCGGTCGGCGCTGCGCGCTCGAACTGCGCGGGTGTCGTGAGCCAGCCCGCGTGTGGCACTTGTGAGAGCTCGCGACCCAGCAACGGACGCAGCTCTTCGCGCAGCTCGCGCTCCGCCGGCTCTTGCATCTGGAGTGGGCCGAGCTCACTGGCTGCCTGACGCACGACCTCTGCATAGCCGCCCTCACCTGCCACGCGGTAGTCCACCGCCACGCCTCGCGCCGCCTGCTCCAACGCGAAGTGTCGCTGGTTGGCCAGGACCAGCGCCAGCTTCTGCCGGTGATAAGGCCGCCGCGCGGCCTTGCCCGGATGCTCAATCAACAGCAATCCCGCCTCTTGCGGCTCGAGCGACGCGAGCGGACCAAAGACGTTCAGCTGATCGTAGGGGACGTAGATCCAGCGTCGCCCCGCGAGATCGCGATCGCGCTGAAGCTCCGAGAGCTCGCGGGCAAAGCGTGACCTTTCGCTCAAGTACTCAGCGTAGTGCACGCTGTAGCGCCCGCCAGTCTTAGCCCGACTCCTTCCGTGCGTGAAGCGTGCTTCCGGCCGGGCGCACGAAGTTAGACAACGCGCAGCCGACTTGGTTGGCGCGACCGCGGGGCTCGCACGCCTCCATCAGCCACGGTGCGCCGTCATCTTCCTGCGCCAAAGCCGAAAGCTTCGCCAGTCACAGAAGCCAGCAGCGTGCTTTCGGTGGTCTCATTGGCGCCGCGGCTGAGCTCTGCGTCGACCTCCTCGGTTGCGAGCTGTGGTTGCGAGGGCAGTCTTCACCCCGGGTGCGAAACAATGGAGCAAGAACGCGGGCTCTTCGCTTTCTTGCTTTGGAGGGGTGCGACGGATACCGCGATCGACCGACGCTAAACTACGCTGGGGCGGACATGTCGCGCCTGGCCACCCTCGTAGGTTCTACTTGGGACGAGTACCTGGAAGGGCTCGTGTCGCAGAACGGATCAGGCGCTTCGTTGCAGCCACAGGATGGCTTTCCGCACCGAGAATAGGTCATCCAAACGCGCTCCCGCGTTGCAGCACCTCAACCAGCTGCCGCAGACCTCCTGCGTCGCAGCCGCAGCAAAGCCAGCGCGCCGAAGGCGAGCGTCCAGGGCGCGCCGCCACCGTTGCTGCTGGACACGACGCGGCAACCGCAGCCGCTATCGGTCTTGGGCGGCGCCGAGCCACTGCTGCCGGCGTCAGCGCCCGAGCTTCCGGCGTTGGGGCTCGAGTTGCCCCCGGCGCCACTGCCCGCGTTGGCTGAAGTACCAGCGCCGGCTCCTGCCTGACCCGAGTTGCTGCCGGCAACTCCGCCCGTCGAGCTCCCAGACGCAGCGGTGCCGCCCGCAGACGGCGTGCCGCCGAGGCTTGGCTCGCCGCCGTCTCCGGCAGGCGCGCCGCTACTGCCACCGGGCTCGTTGGCACCGGCAGCGCCGCCCACTTGAGGCTCGCTGCCACCGCTGCCCTCGCCACCGAGCGACGCGCCGGCTTCACCGCCAACGCTGGAAGTGCCGGCCGTAGCGGTACCGCCGGTGGAGGTGCCCGCCGTACCGGTGCCACCGCTAGAAGTGCCGGCCGTACCGGCGGTCTGGCCACCTTCGCCGCCAACTCCACCCTCGCCGCCAGCTCCGCCCACGTTCTCCGGAACGCACGTAACGGGCGCGGCGCTGGGATTCGAAGGCGCAAGCTCGTTGTCGATGAAGCGACCCACGAGGCGGGTGCCGAGCTCCTCGGCTCGGTACTCAGCGGCGACCATCAGCGTTCGACCGAAGCGGTTCGAGTCGTGCTCGGAGCCTTCGGTCGGCATGACCGTGCCGGCGCTGGGATCGATCAGCGCGAACGACGTATCGAGTCGTCGCACGTAACCCGTGGCGTCGGGATCTTGCCAAACTTCGACGTACGAAGTGCCGTCGAACGAGACCGGCCCGAGTCGCGCGAACGGCAGCTTGTGCTTGTCGGTGAGCGCGCCGGATGTCGGGTCGAAGAGCGCGGTCCACGGGTCCTGATCGGCCCCGGGAACTTGCTGGTTCCAGCCGAGCACCATGTTGGTGCCGTCAGTCTTGACCAGGTTCGGGTAGGCGTGGTCCGCGGTGTCCACCAAAATGGGAGCCAGGGCGGCGCCAGTACCGCTGCGCATGCGCAGGATGGCGATACCGGTCTGCGTCTTGGTCAGAGCGACGAACGTGCGCTGGCTCGGTATGGGTTCGTCGTTGCCGCCGAGCGCGACGGCGTAGCCTAAATAGTCGTCGATAAGCTTGACCGGCGCGGCGTCGATGGGACGACCATCGACGTCCAGACGGTAGCCGAACAAGCCTTGCCCGCTATTTGGCGCGACGACCGCGAAATACTGCGCGTCGTCAGCGGTGAGCCCCTTCAGGGTGTAGCCGTTGAAGAGCGTGGCGGGCGCGCCGAGCTTGCCGTCGCAAGACAGCCTGCGTGCCTGGTTGCCCTCGGGAATCAGGTAGCTGGTACCCGTCGACGCAAAGTCGAGCGGGTCGTTCAAGGCGGACACGTCCGTCGGCTGGGGTGAGAGACGCTCGCCTGTGGCGCCGTCGATCGGTTGAACGAAGGTGCGAAGTGTTTCGCTGGGTCCATCCACCAAGTGCGTAGCGCTGACCATGAAGTCGCGACCGTTCGACACGACCCGCGGCCACCCGACGCCGGCGTGGTAGTTGAGCGTGCCCGTGTTTTGGGTCGTGACGCTGCTGTTGGCCTGCACCTGAAAGGCCAAGGCTTCGAGCTTCTTTTCACCGACGAGCGCCTGCATGCCGCTCGTGCCCACCAGCTTCAGCGCCGAGTCCGGCGCCACGAAGCTGGACACCGAGGCTCCTGAACAATCCGCGGCAGACGAAGTCCAGGGTGCCAGCGGGAACGAGCTGACGACGGGCCCACCCAGACCGGCCCAGATCACGAACAGCTTTCCGTCCGCGACCGACGCCGTCAAATAGTTGCTCGTGCCAGCGCAGAGCACGCGCGTGCCTGGCAGCTCGTTGAAATCGTCATCGGGGTCGAGCACCACGCCGTCGCTGGCTCGCACGCGAGTCGCCTGCAGCTTGCCCGCGGCGAACCAAACCACGACATAGTTCGCTCCGTCGAAAACTACCGTCGATCCGCTGGGCGAGTTGACGTAGCCGAACTTGCTGAATTCGATCGGCGCCGCGTCGAGGAGCGCTCCGGTGGCCGACGCGATCCGCTGCAGCTTGCCCCGCTGCACGTAGCCGAACTGGTTCGGGCCTACCGCCAAACCGAGCGGCGTGTAGTCGAGGTGGGGGCCCAGATCGATGCCGGCGAGGGGAGTTTGCACGACTCCGTCGACGAGCCGCAAACCGATGTCGTTATCCGGAAACGCTTGGCGATAGACCAGAAGCTGCACGCCATTGCCGTAGGCGCTCACGGTTGGCGTCGGGTAGTCATCGGCTGACACGCCTAGGTCCTTGGGTGGCACGTCGCTCACCGCGCCCGTTGCCGCCGCCACCGAGACCCACTGCAGCCCCGGAGCCTTGGACCAATGGTCGCTCCAGCTCACCAGAAAGTCCGTCGGCGTCGCGGTAACGGTCAAGCCAGCAGCTTGATTGCTCTGACCCGCCTCGCTCAGCGCGATCACGGTCGAGTCGAGCGGGGTGCCGTCACGCTTGATCCGGCGCGCGATAGGATAGCCATTTTGAGCCCAAACGACCAGGCAGTGGGTAGCGTTGCAGTCGAGCGCGGCTCCGCCAGGAGCGCCGCCAGCAATTCTGGCAGGAGTTGCGATGATCAAGCGTGACGAGATGATCGGATCCAAGACCGCCGGGTAGGCTGACGCATCGACGACGTGCTCCGGTACCGTGAGCACGATTTGTCCCGCCTGGTAGCGCGTGCTGACCGGCGTTTTGACGCCATGCGCGTCCACCCAAGTCGCCGCTCCGTAGATCACTTCGCGCTCCCCGAAAGCGAAGCGCAAGCCGCCCTGCTCGGTGCCTTGGACGCGCATCCCCGCCGTCGTCAAGCGCACTTCTACGTCTCCACGACCGGCAGGTCGCTGCGCGAAGGACCAGCTTTGCTCGAGCCCCGCAGGGCTCATCTCGAGGCGCTCCTGCGCCACACCGCGCTCGACCACGAGCGCCTGGCCTCGCACGCTGGGGCCGTCCGAGGTCGCAGCGTGCGTGTCGCCTCGTCCGATGCGCGCCACCGAGAACGAGGCCGTGGGCTGTGCCGACCCGCCGGCATCGCCCAACACCACGCCGTTTGCGTCCACGGTAAACGACATGTGAGAGACGCTACCCACGAAACGACCGGCATCGAATGCTCGCCACTTGCGGGCGGGCGTCGCCGAGGCGGTGACGGCGCGCGCGCGCGGCTCAGCCGCTGCCAGCCGTGGCGCCGGTTCTTGCGACTCAGAAGCGGGCTCGGTGCCCGAGCAACCTGCGTAGACACTGAGGGCTGCAGCGCCCACCCCAAGCCACACCCCGCCCGCGGACCCGCGACCGAACCGACCACTTCTCATAGTGCACGCACGCTATCATTGGCCGGGCCGCCCCGCGAGCCCTGGCGTCACCCTTCGCGCAAGCCTCGCAGACCGACGCGCGGGCGGCGATTCGCGCGTCGACCAGCGGCTTCACCAGGGCGGCAGCAAGAAACGCCTGGCCTCAGGGAAGACGCGAATGGTTGGCTCGATGACCTTGTCACCGACCGTTACCTTCCAGGTAGCGTAGCGCGGCGCTTGGGACTCCCATAAGGTGAAGCCGAGCGTCGCGAACCGCAGAGCACGAATCCATCGTTCGACGTGCGGGTCGGTGCCAAGAAGGGTTGCGGCAAGGCGATCGAGCTCGAGCACGCTCTCGTCGTGCAGCTGGATGAGTTGCAGAATTGCGTTTGGCGCCGAAAGGCCGCTCTTGGAGATGAGATTCGAGGCAAGGTTGGGGTGTCCCTCGGTGAGGTCCTTACCCAGGCTGAACACATCGTTCCCGATTCCGACGAGCAGCCCCGCTAGCCACTTCAGGCGCTGGACGGCAGGCAAGCCGTGAAAGCTCGCTGGCAGCTCGTGCCCGTGCATGTCCTCCAAGAGACAGATGGTCGGGGCCATGCCAATCGTGGCGCAGCGAAGCTCGAGCTGCACATTGAACGCCGGCAGCTCGCCGGTATCCGCGAAACGCTGGAACATCTGCGCCTCGGAGGCGGCGGCGTCGTCCCAGGTCTGCATGGCCGTACAGAGCGAGCTAATCCAGCCCCGTGATCGACGCTGCCCGAGCTCTCTGAACAATTCCCACCAGCCCCGATCGAATCGTGAGAACGACGCAGGCGGGGATGGCTCGTCCAACACCCGCGGATCCAGACGCCAGCGAGACGCCCCTGATTCGACGTGCACGTCGTCCCACAGCAGCCAGAGAGAAACGTACTTGGCGAGGACCAAGACTCGGTCTGGCGGCGCGAGCGGGAAAGCAATGCCCACGTAGCCTGCGACATCGAATTGCTCAGTGCGCACGAGCTCTTCAGGACTGCAACCCAAACCAGATAGCCAGTCGAGCACCCGAGAGGGAGCGGCCCCCGCATGCGGGTTGCAGCCGAGATCGGAAAGCCAATGGCGCGGGACGGAAAAACCGAAGCGCGACGGTTCGCGGCGGGGCCAACCAGCGACGACACTCGCGCGCTGGGCTCGCAGGAGCTCTGGGGCGTCCACGACCGAAGATGGTGCCATGAGGTACGCGCTATCGTCGGCCTGTTTCTACGGCAATGGTCAATTCTATGGGAGAGAAGGATGCGCCTCACTGTATCGCCGCAGCAGCGGGCTACGTAACGCATGGCCTTCGGTCCGTACTCACCCGCGACGGCGTCCTGCGTTCGACGACGTCGCACGCCGCGGTGCTGTTGCAGCGTACCAACCCGGCGGTTGTCGGGTGGTGGCCGGTGCTCTCCTCAAGCGGCTGGAGCCTGCGGCCACGAGAGAGCCGCGGGCTCCGGAAGAGGTCATGTTTGTTGGGCTTGGCCCGGAGGCGGCTCGCCCATTTCGCTTGCGTCGAGGCCCAGCTCTTCGTGCGCCGCGGAGACGCGAAGGCCGATGAGGCGGTCGAGCACGCGCCATAGCAAGAACGAGCTGCCGAACGAGAAGACGCCGACCGCTATCACTCCTTGAAGCTGAGGCCATAGCTGCGAGAAGCCACCACACGGAGCAAGCCGTCGTGGGGCAAGCCGCTGAGCCCCTTGACGCCGAATAGACCTACGCAAAGCGTGCCGAAGATGCCATGCACCAGGTGCACCGAAGTGGCGCCAACTGGATCGTCGATCTGCCAGCGATCGAACAACTGCACGGCTTCTATTACCGTCACGCCTGCTATGGCGCCGATCGCGATCGAGGCTGTTGGCGTGACGTACGCGCATCCCGCCGTTATCGACACCAGGCCCGCCAGACAGCCGTTCACGGTGAGTGAAAAGTCAGGGTAGCCCAGCCGCCACCAGGCGTAGAGCGTTGCTACGAGCGTTGCGGCGCACGCGGACAAGTTCGTCGTGACCGCGATGCGCGCGATGGCTTCTGGATCCACGCTCATCGTGGAGCCTGGGTTGAAGCCAAACCAACCGAGCCACAAGATCATGCCCCCCAGGAAGACGTAGCCCATTTGGTGGCCCGGGATGGTCTTCGGCTTCACCCCCGGCGTATATCGGCCGAGCCTCGGGCCGAGCACCATAGCGCCCGACAACGCGGCCCATCCGCCGAAGCTATGCACCACAGTCGAACCTGAGAAGTCGCGCATGCCACCTTGCGCAAGGAAGCCGCCGCCCCAAATCCAATGACCCGAGATGGGGTACAGGAACGCCGTCAAGAGCAGCGAGAACACCCAGAACGAGCTGTACCTCATGCGCTCGTTGACCGACCCGGAGACGATGGTCGCGGACGTGCCGCAAAAAACCAGCTCGAATAGGAACTTCGCGAGCAGCGGAATTCCGGTCCAGTTCAGAGCATGAAAGATGCCTGAGTACGCTCCGCCGGTTGCCGGGCTGTTGTCGGCGCCTTCGAGCAACCACCCGCCGGCCAGGCCCACCAGGCCGCCATCCGAGAACATCAACCCGAAGCCGACCAGGAAGAACCCGAGCGTCGAGATCGCGAAGACGACGAAATTCTTCGACAAGATCATGGTCGCGTTCTTCTTGCGACAGAGCCCGGCTTCGATCAGCCCGAACCCCGCGTTCATGAAGAAGACCAAGAACGCTGTCAGGATCGTCCAGACCGTGTCAGCTCCCACCTTGAGCTCTGCGCCGGTCATGCCTGCAGTCACCTAAGACTGTTGATAGGCCGATTGATGTTTCGGTACCGTGTCACGCCGCGCGAGACGTCAGCCCGGGTGCGCCATAGCTGAAAGCCGACGTCTTTCGATCAAAACCAAAGCGTCTTCTGCCGGGTGCGCGAGTCAGAGGAACCAAGCTTAGCCCCGTCGTGGTGGCGGCAATGGGTCCAGAGAGATTGAATACTCGAGCGTGGAGGTGACGGTGGCGCCGTTGAAAAAGAAGCCACCTTCGACGGGCATGGTGCCGGCTTGGTTGGGAGCGGCGCAGAGGGCGACGTGGGCGGGCCCCGCGTGCACACCGTGAGTTGGGTCGTAGCCGCGCCAGCCGAGCTCGGGCACGAACACCTCGGGCCAAGCGTGGAGGTGCCGTTTGCCGTCGGGCGATTGTTCTTGCCCTTGATAGCCACTCACGAAGCGCGCCGCGACCCCGAGGGCGCGACACACCGCCAGGAACACGACCGTGAGATCGCGGCAGGCACCCCGGCCGGTCGCAAGCGTTTCGGCCGGCGTTTGGGCCGCGCCCTCCAGACGAAGTTGCCGATCGGTGTTGGAGTACAAATTGCTGCACAAGCGTTCGAAGAACGCTAGCGGCTCGTAGCCGACATCTGCGGAGAGCGTTTGCGCGAGCGAAACGACTTGCGGGCTGTCGTCCCGCTCACGAAACGGTGCCAGCTCGTCTGTCTGCCCCGATGCGAGCCAGGGCAACGACGGCAGGTTTGGTCGTAAGTCATGGGCGGGCGCGGCAGTGTCCACCTCGACGTGACTGTCGATGACCAGCTCTTGGAAACGGCCGGCGTCGAAGTCGAGCCGCGTACAGCTATTCCCGAAAGTATCGATGAAGTCGGTCACGCCGAGCGGGGTCGGCGTGACCTGTAGCTTTCTCGCGAGGCAGCGCACGCGGTCGGGTCGCGGAGTCAGGCGAAGCACGTGGGTCGCAAAGGCTACGGGCACGCTGTAGCGGTAGGTCGTCACGTGCCGGATCGCCCAACGTCCGCCCGCATTCGTTGGCCAGGGCTGCATCATCTTTCGGCGCTTCAGCGACGACCTGCTAACCGGTTGCTGCTGCCGCGCGCTCCAAGGCGACCCGTTCTTCTGGCGCTTGTGCGACCAGCCGCGTGCGGCTGTAGACGATGAAGTAGACGATGGCAGCGAGTAGGAACACCGCGGTCGCCCAAACCGCCGGGCGAAAGTCGGGGTTTGCAAAACACGCCACGAGCGCAACCAGCGCGAGCACGGTGCCAACGACCGCCCCGAAGATACCGAGCGGGCTCTTGTACGGCCGCACCAAGTCTTTGCGCGTGAGCTTCAGCTTGATGTAGGCCAGCATGACGATTGAATAGGAAATGACGGCGCCGAACACCGCCATGTTCAACAGCGCCGCGCCGAGCTTGCTCGTGGCGCCGAAGCTGTCGATGAGGAACACACAGGCGAGACCGATGCCGCCACCCGCCAGCAATGCAAGCCATGGTGTCTTGTTCTTGCCCGTGATCGAGAGCACGCGCGGAAAATAGCCGGCGCGCGACAACGCGAAGATCACTCGGCCGTAGGCGTAGATCGAGCCGTGAATGGTGGTGAGCAGGCCGGCCAAGGCGAGCACGATCAAGCCGGTCGAGAGCGCGCCTTTGCCGAAGACCGCGACCAGTGCATCGGACATGGGGGCCGCCGACTTGCCCATGGCATCGGCGCCGCCGCCGACGCCGGTATTGAGTATCAACACCAACACGGACAAACCGAGTAGCGTGAAAATGCCGGTAATGAGCGCCTTGGGCACGTCGCGGACGACGTCGTGCGTCTCTTCGGCGGCGAGGGGCAGGCTTTCGATCGCCAGGTACCACCAGATCGCGAATGGAAACGCTGCGAAAATTCCGAACACGCCTTTGGGCAGCCCGTGCGCGCTTTGCCCGGGGTTGGGCGCGATGTTGAAGAGCGCTGCGGTGTTGAAGACGCCGCTCTGCAACACGCCAACTCCGAACACGACCAGCACGACGATCGCCAAAAGGGTGAGCCAGAGCTGTGAACGTAGCGTCAGCTCGACCCCCAAGATATTGATGGCGAGGAATATGGCATAACAAGCCACCCACCAAACCGACAGCGGAACGGTGGGAAGCAGGGGCTGCAAATAGCCGGCGACGGCCACGACCGTGACCGATACCGTCAGTACGTACTCGATCGTGTCGGTCACCCCGCAAATGAAGCCCCCCAGCGGACCGAAGGCGGAGCGCGTGAAAGAGTAGAACCCACCCGCGTGGGGTAGCGCGGAGGTGAGCTCGGAAATGCAGAACACCATGCACACGTACATCGTTGCCATCAGTGCCGTAGCGATCGTCAAACCCCAGAAGCCGCCTGCGGCCAGGCCGAAATTCCAGCCGAAATACTCACCGGAAATCACGACCCCGACGCCCAGCGCCCACAGCGAAAGCCAGCCTGCTTTCTTCTTGAGCGTGCGCTTTTCGAGGTATTCGGTGCCTACGTTTTGATAACGAATGAAGCCGCTCGTCGGTGCGTCCGAGGCGCGACTTCCTTCGGTTAATGCTGTGCTCGCGTCCATTTCGAAACTCCTTCGTCGAGGTGGAAAACTCAACGGTCGGACTCGTGTGAGCCTGGCCTGCGAAGAGGCGACTGTAGTCGGGCCAATGCGGCCTCCGAGTTTCCGTTCACACGCCCAACAGGTTGCGGGAGGTGATGTGGGGCGCGTTACTGAGTGACCAAACGGTTTCGTCGCCCACGTCGAAGAGACGGTCGAGTTTCGGTTCTTCTCATGCTGAGTTTCGTGAAGATGGCTTGTCGCCGTGCATGCTCGTCACCGGTGACAAGCGCGGCGCGTCGGTTCATGCTCACGCTCGCGCGCCATGCAGCAAGTCCATGCGCTTTTCGAGACCGAGAATCAGCAGCGCAACGCGCCGATAGCGGCCGACGAGCTGCGTCAGCTGCAGCAGCGCTCGGACGCAAAGGGCCTGCTGCGGCTCGTGGGGCACTTGTTCGCGATCGGAGTTGCCGGTGCCGTGTACGCCGTCGCGCGCCAACGCCAGGCGCCGCTCGTGCTGCTGGTTCTGTGCGCAGTCGCGCTCGGCTTCACACTCGTGACCATGTTCGCAACGATGCACGAAGCCGTGCATCGCACCGCATTCAAGAGCCGCGCCCTCAACGACTGGGTAGCGTGGTTCGCCGGCCTGTTGTCGTTCTACAACAGCACCTTTTACCGCCCCTATCACGGTTGGCACCATCGCTACACCCAACTGCCAGGCCGAGATCCCGAGCTCGAGGACGCCAAGCCGACCGGCGTGCTCGACTATTTCGTTCAGCTGAGCGGCGTGCCGTGGTGGCTCGGCAAGCTGCGCACCCACTTTCGGCTCGCGGCGGGCAAGACCGGCTCGTACGGCTTTCTCAACGAAGTCACGGCGCGGCCGGTCGTGCGCTCGGTGCGGCTGCAGCTCGGCGTTTACGCGGCGGCGCTCGGTGCGTGTTTCTGGTTGTCGGAGCCTTACTTCGTCGTCTATTGGCTCGCGCCCGTGGCGCTGGCGCAGCCGCTGCTGCGCGCCATCTTGCTGGCCGAGCACATGGGCTGCAGTGAAACCTCCGACATGCTCAGCAACACCCGCACCACATACACGCTGTGGCCGGTGCGCTTTCTGATGTGGGAGATGCCGTATCACGCCGACCATCACCGCTACCCAGCATTGCCCTTTTTTTCGCTAGCCCGCGCCCACCAAAGCCTTGCTCCCCACCTCGCGCACATAGCGCGGCGCGGTTATTCGGGCCTGCATCTCGGCTTTCTCAAAGAATTGTGGAAGCGCGGACCCGCGAAAATAGAGATTCATAAGGAGACGCCATGAAGACTTTGTCGGAATTTGCCGCAGAAAAAGGCGTTCGCTACTTTTTGGTGTCGTTCAGTGATTTGCGCGGCGTGCAGCGCGCCAAGCTGGTGCCCGCCGCCAGTATCGATCGCATCGCGGCCGAGGGCGCTGGCTTTGCCGGGTTTGCGGCCTGGCTCGACATGACCCCCGCGGATCCGGACGTCCTGGCCCTAGCCGACCCCAAAAGCGTGATTCAGCTGCCGTGGAAGCCCGAGGTGGCGTGGGTCGCGGGCGACTTGGTCATGAACGGCAAGGCGGTCGAGCAGTCACCGCGGCGTGTTCTGGCTCGCCAAATCCAGAGCGCGGCCGAACTCGGCTACCAGATGCGTAGTGGCGTCGAGTGCGAATTCTTCGTGCTCAACGCCGATGGCACCGCGATTGGCGACGCCGCCGACCAGCAATCCAAGCCCTGCTATGATCAACAATCGCTGATGCGTCGCTACGAGCTGATCGCGAAGATTTGCGATTGCATGCTGACACTGGGCTGGGGGCCGTATCAAAACGATCACGAAGACGCCAACGGCCAATTCGAGATGAACTGGAGCTACGACGATGCTCTGGTGACGGCCGACCGGCACGCCTTCTTCAAATACATGGTCAAGACGTTGGCGGAGGCCGAGGGCCTACGTGCCACCTTCATGCCCAAACCTTTTCCGAATCTCTCGGGGAATGGTTGCCATGTCCACGTTTCGCTCTGGGACAGCGCCAAGAACGAGAACCTATTCCGCGACCGCAACGGCGAGCTTGGCCTGTCGCGCGTCGCGTATCAGTTTTTGGCCGGAGTGCTGCACCACGCCGACGCGCTGTGTGCGATCACGAACCCGACCGTCAATTCGTTCAAGCGCATCAACGGCGCGCCGACCCTATCCGGCTCGACCTGGTCGCCCAACACCATCAGCTACAGCGGTAACAATCGCACGCACATGATCCGCATTCCGGACGTCGATCGCTTCGAGCTTCGACTGGCCGACGGCGCTACGAACCCGTACTTGCTGCAAGCGGCGGTGATCGCGGCGGGGCTCGACGGTATTTCACAGCATCGCGAGCCCGGTCCACGGCTCGACAACAACATGTACACCGATCCGCTGCCGGCGACGGAGGTGCCTCGCCTGCCGCTCAACTTGCTAGACGCCCTGCGCGCTCTGCGCGCCAACGCCACTCTCCGAAAATCCCTAGGCGCCCCCTTCATCGATGCCTACGCGAAGCTCAAAGAGCGCGAATGGAACGAGCATCACGCCCAGATTTCCACCTGGGAGCGCCAAGCCACGCTGGATTGTTGAAACGCGAACGCGGCGCTCAGCGCAGTTCTGAATTCTTCTGCCCGGGTGCGGCACGCGATAGACTCGGTTGATGGCCTCTTTCGCCGCCACAGGTGGTGGTGCTGCGCTGGATCGGCGCCGAGCCGTCGCGTCTCGCACCTTCGTCATCGAGGCCAGGGCCGATTCGAGCACGCGCGACCGCGGCTATTCTTTCAGGTGACACATGCCGCCGTCGTTCGAAAACCATACGTCGCCTGGAGCGGCAATGACGGGGGTCGTGGTGCCTCCGCATATCGTCGAATACGGACTCATGCCCACGCCGTCGAAGCGGTAGGTCGTATAGGTCGGGAACTCGTTGAACCAGATCTCGCTGCCCCGCACCGCCCCCAGGACCAACTTCGCAATTGCCTTCGTCCATTGATTGCATCACGCCGAGCCGGCTGAGGGCAGTGCGTGGACGTCCGCGACGCGGGGGCCTTGGTGTCCCGCTAGCGCTGCACTCCTGATTCTACTATTCTAGCCAGAATGTTGGCGGTTTGGACGTGGTGAGCGGCAGGAAGCGCTGGCTCGCCGCGCTCGGGTTGATGCTGGCGCAGGTGGCGAGCGGGTGTAGCAGCAACAGTCCTGCGCCGGCACCCGCTAGCGGTGGTAGCTCCAGCAGCAAGTCAGCCGGTCTATTTGAGGAATGCTCGCCGGGGCACGATTGCGAGTCGGGTCTGGAGTGCATCATGGCCAACGGCCTTTCGCGCTGCGAGCACCTCTGCCAGAGCGACGCCGACTGCAATTTCACGATTAAGATAGTCTTGGACGACGTGCAAGCCGTCTGCGGCACGTTGACAAAAGAAGTCAAAGCGTGCTCGTTGCCTTGCAGCGAGCGTTACGATGCCTTTGCGTGCATCGACGGGCATCCGGTGGAATGTTCGGCGCTCGACGACACGAGCTGCGCTACCTGTGGTTGTGCGGACAAAAGCCTGCGCTGCGAGCCCAATGTCGGCTGCCAGGCCAAGCGTGCCGTGGACGACGAGTGCACGACAGATAGCGACTGCGTTACCGACAATTGCGACCAGAACGCTCACGTATGCCGTGTTGCTGTCGGCTCGGCCTGCACCGCCAGCAATTGCGAGCGCTGCGTCGCATCCAGAAGCGACACCTATTGCAGTCGCGCGTGCGCCTTCAACGAACAATGCAACGGCGGAGGTTGCCTGTTCCAGGAATGCGCCCCCGCGTGCGCCGGCTCGGTCGACGCCAATTGCCCGGGAGAATGCAGGCTATCGTTCCACAATGGCGGCGGCGTTCCCGACAGCTACGCTTGTCTGTGCGCGGCTGGACAATGCAATGTCTTGTCACCCCCGCCGGACGTGGGGGACCAGTGCGACGAAGACAGCGACTGCGGCACCGACGGCGTGTGTCTGCACAACCACCCGCTCCAGCTCGAGCAGGGCATTTGCTCACGCCACTGCAGCGCCGAAAAGCCGTGCAGCAAGGGCCGGTCCTGCGTCGACGTGCCTTGCCACGAGAACGAGGCCCAAACCTGCGGTGCATTGTGTTTGAACGATTGCGCAGCGACAGAGCCCCGCTGCCTCGTGGGAACTTGCAACACCCTGCCGAACCTCGATGCCAATTCGCTCGAGGTGTGTGACTTCAGAAAGCCGGCAGGCTCGTTTTGCAGTGCCCACAACGACTGTCAGTCCACTCTTTGCACGGACGGGAAGTGCGCTGAAGCTGCGCCCTGAGCATCGCCGGGTGGCCCCGCAGCCGCTCGACCACCACCGGGTTGCAGCCATCGTTGAGCATGATCTCGAGGGTGCGCTGCGCAGCGTCTGCGACCAGCACGTCCAGCTGTTGGTCGCCGTTGAAGTCGGCGAGGTGGGCCGCAAAGGAGGCGACGCCGGGGCTGTAACTAGCCACGTCGCTCGATGCGAAGTCGGGGCCACCGAGCCTGACGTTGAGCGAGTTGTCGCCAGTGTCGACCGAGATCAGGTCGTCGATCAGGTCGCCATTCAAGTCGCTGACAGCCACAGAGATGCTGCCGGGTGGGGCCAAGATGTCGATGGGGGGCGCCGGAACATGAAGAGCGGCTCCGATCGTACCGCTTCCCTGATTGAGCAAGACTCCCACGGCGCCCTGCGGCGGCACGGCCGCGACGTCGCGGACCGAGAAGGCAGCCAAGTCGAGCTGTGCATCCCCGTCGAAGTCTCCGGCCGCGGTCAGCGCGAGGCCAACGTTGGTGATCGTGACTAGATCGCCGAAGGTTCCGTCGCCCAGATTGCGCCGGGAACGGAGCTGGATGCCATCCGTGCTCACGAGATCGTCGAAACCGTCGGCGTCGAGGTCTGAGGCAGACACAATCGAGCCACCGCCTTCGTAGCGCGCGGCCGGCGCGAACGTGAGATCGCCCGTGTTCAGGTGGACCGCTAGGAATCGCCTTCGTAACCGATTGCCAGGTCAGGTCGACCGTCATGATCGAAATCGGCGGCGACCAGCGAGTGTGCCTGCTCGACGCCCGCACCGGTCCCAATCGCGCCAACGTCGTCGACGAAGACGCCGTGGCCTTGGTTCGTGAGCACGTTGAAGAAAAATCGTGCTTCGGCCACGGCGAGATCGGTCCAGCCATCCCCGTCGAAATCCGCTGCGACTAGGCCCATCGCGAGGATCCCCGTACGGGTCGATTCACCGGAGCCGAAGGTGCCATCACCCGTGTTCAGCAGTACGGTGACGTCGGTGCTGTAAAAACTCGCGACCGCCAAATCGGTGTGACCGTCGGCATCGAGATCAGTGGCAACGAGCCCCGTGGGGGTGTCGCCCACGACATGGGCGGTCGGCGGCGCCAAAGTCCCGCCGCCCGCGCCGAGGAACACCAGCAGGCCGAGGCCATCTACCTTGCCATTGCTGCCGGCAATGGCGACGTCGAGTTGTCGATCGCCGTTGAAGTCGGCGAGCGCGATCGCGCTGGCGGCGAACGAACCGAGGTCGTAGTCGATCGGCGTCGAAAAGGTGCCGTTACCCTGACCGGGCAGCACGGTCAGGCTCGATATGAGCCGGTCGCCAAGGTTGATCCAGTTTCCGACGACCAGATCCATTCGACCGTCGTCGTTCATGTCCCCGGACGCGACGACCCGGGGCAGACCGTCAATGGTCGTCAGCGGCGGACCGGGGTATCCGAGCAAGCAGCCCGAGGCCGGGGGCGCGCCGCCGTCACCGGCGGCGCCGGCGCTTTCGCCCGCGCCGCCTGCGAGTTCGCCCGTTGCCCCGTCGTCGTCCGCGCCTCCTTCACCGTCCGCGCCTCCTTGGCTCGTCCGCCCTCCGGGGCTACTCGTGGCGCCGGCGCTACCGGCTCGCGCGCCGCCGGACGTCGTGCCCGCGCTGTCGTCGGCCCCTGCCGCCGAGGGACTGCCGGCGTCGACCTCCGCGCCAGCCTCACCCCCCGACCTTCCCGTGGTAGAGCCGCACGCGCCCGGCAGAACCAGCGCAAGGCACGTTGCGACCAGCGCGGCCCATCCTCTGACGTTTCTGCGGCGCATGCGCGCAGAGTAGTCCGGCCGCGACAGCCTTGGCAGCGATGACTATCGCCCCTGCGTTCCGACTCAGCAAGCGCGTCCAAGAGGACTATCCAATCAGCGGCTAGGTCTCGTTCAGAGCACCGATCGCCGGGTGCGTGTCTTCTTGATCGCCGGAGACGGCACGTTCGGCTGGCCCTGATAGCTGCGGCTGACGTGAGGGCGCAAAGCAGCTACATCGCCTTTTTCAACGTGCCGCGGGGGCCGTACGATGTGGTGTAGGCCAGCACGCCCGCTGTCAGGCGGAAGTGTTCGCCTCCTCCGGGCGTGCAGCTAGGGCTACTACCGGCGTCGAAGCGGTCGACGTTGAACTCGTGATCACCAGCGTCGCTGCTCTTCAGCGATATGTGTCCGTAACAAGGGACGTGGGACACACGGATTGTGCCGCAGTCCTTGCCCTGTTCACACGTCGGCAGCACGACGAGCTCGACGCGAAAGGACGTTCCTTGGTCTTGTGCGGTTCCCGCCCACGAACCTGAGAGTTCGAACGGAGTCTGAGGAGGGACGCCCGTAGCTGAGGTTGAGGTCGTGGGGGCGACGCTCAGGTGGGAGTCAGACTCGCTCGCGGGTCCTGTGGGCGACGGGCTCGTCGGCGCCGCGACGGTCGCCGCCACGGGGACCGCCAGCGGCTCTTTCCCGGTACAAGATTGCCATGAGGCGATGATGCTCGCGCCCACGCCGAGCACGACGACGGCAGCCAGTGCTTGCCACAGCTTGGGGGTGAGAGGTCTTGGGCCTTTGACTGACGCGGTTCCAACGAACGCCTTGTTCAACGCTTCGCACAGTGCCTGCGTATCGGCCTGCCAGCGGCTATCCCGCAACTCGAACGCCTGGCGGCGGACGAGCCCTTTGCAATCTTCCGGTAGCTCTGCCTCGGTTGGCAAACTTGCGCCGCAAACCAGTACGGGCACGACGCGCACGTTTCGAATCAACGCGGTTCGGAGCTCGAGCCGAACGAAATCGGTAGCTGAATGCAGCCGAGGCTGCTTGTGCTCGTCGGCGGCGTCCGCCCAGTCCGGGCCAATCACGGCCAAGAAGACGTCGCAAGCGCCCACCGCGTCGTCCAAAGATCGCGCAAAGTCTTCGCCGGGTGCGATGCCGTCCAGGTCCATGAACACCCGGTCCGGTCCGAAGCTTTGACACAGCCGATCGAACAACCTACCGGCGTGACCTGCGGTATCACCGCGCCGATAGCTTACAAACGTACGAGGTCCCCTCAGCTCGTCCATGGCACAGCCTCCGCTCGCTCGGGCACCGCCGCCATGGTCATTTCAGACTCCGTGGCGCTCGACTACGCGAAGGCTGCTGATAGCGCTCCGATCGTACGGGTCCAGTCGTTTGGGCGGAGATATAGCGACGCCGTTACCAGCTCGAACAGCACCAATGAGTGGCGCCATGCTCTCCACGCTTTTCAGAAGCCGAACTCGATGGCCGGTAGAGCGTCACCCATCTCACCCGGAGTGTCTCCGCGCAGCAACGTATCGCCGAGCCCGAGTTCGCCATGGTAGTTTTCACCCCAGCACTTGACGGAGTGCACCAAAGCTGAAACGCAATGTTTATTGGGTTTTCGATGGGTGGGTGGAACCTCAGATCGGCACCTAGCCGAGGCGCCTCGCGATCAGCGAGTTGACGCTGGTTTTGGCGGCCGCTGCTTCCGCCTCCAGGCGTTGCCAGCTCTCGACAGGGAGTCGGACGCTCCGCACCGCGGTCGGCTTGCTTCGAGGGCGCCCACGGCCGCGGCGCACGAGCTTGCCGACCGAGGACGAGGGCATCTCCCATAGCGACCAGAGGGCTATGCCGTCCGCAGGGTCGTAATCCGCGAAGGGATTGCCGGGAAGTCGCTTCCAAACCCTTCGATCAATGCGTTCCTCACTCCAATTCTTCATCGTAGATTCTCCTCTGAGCGGGGCTGGCTTTACGCGCGCTGATGATGCGAATCGCATCCCGCCCGACCTCGGCGTGCACCACGAATAGCAGCCGCCGCTTGGACGAAAGCGCGATCAGTATCAGGCGGTCCTCGTAGGACGGGGCCTCGTTGCGGAGGAAGCAGCCTCGCGGGTCGTCGAAGCATGTTACGGCCTCGTCGAAGCTCACACCGTGCTTTCGAGCGTTGGCGGCGGCCTTCTTGCGGTCCCACTCGAACTTGAGCACCGATTTTTTGTACCACAAGTATAACTTGGCGCAAAGCCTCGCGGGGGTTGAAGGCGTGAAGGAGGCGCCCAAGAACCAGGCGACCAAATCGCGTTCGATACGGAAGAAATCGCGCAACTCGCGTCGCCGGTGAGCCGAAACGTGGGGCATGACCATTCGGCTGTTGATGTCGATTGGGCTCGCCGGCGCGCTGGGCACCGGCTGTAGCCCTTGGATTGACGACGTCGTCGTCAAAGTGCGCGACCCGTCACTCGTAGGGGTTCGTCCGCCGCAGCCTGATCGACGAAAGGGCGAGCTGAAGATCGGCGGCTCCGAGACGACCATGAAAGTGATCGATGCCGACGTGGCTTCGCTGTGGCTTCGCCGAATGCCCGACGGAAGTATCGTAGCTGTGCCCACGGATCATCCCGGCACTCAAGGACCTGACACGGGCACGCGCCTCTCCTCCGACGGCGAGCTCGTTCTACCACGGCAACGCGCGCTGCCGTTTCGTATAGCTGACGCCAGAGCTCGCTCTGCGCACGAGTTGGTCTCGTTCCCGTCGTTGTTGGTCAATCGGGTGGCGACGGACCTCGAGATCGACACCACGACGGCTAACGACGTGACGACCACCACCATCAAGACCACCTTCGCCGTCGGAGGCGACGTCGCGATCTTTCAGTCCCCCATAGAAAATGTGGTGGGCGCATGGCACCGCCGCCGAGGAAACCAAGGGAAAGGTTGGGTCTGGCTCGCTGTCGGAGTTACCTTCGATGCCCTCGCGCTCTGGGTTCTGCAAAAAGGGGAGCGGGAGCTTGGGCGAGGTGACAAGAGTCCGCTCCATGCGTTCGTTGGCGGCATGGCTGCGTTCTCCATTCCGGCAACCGGCTATGGGAGCTACATCCTTCTTTCACCCGAGAAGCGTGAGCCATTGCCATGAGCTCCACGGTCACGCAATGACTGCGGGCGATTGGTTTGCCATGCCCGTCGAAGGACGGGTGGGGGCGATGACGCCGCTGATTGACGACGTCAAAGGCACCGTGCGCGACACAGACGTCGTCCTTACCGCCGGGGAAGTCACAGTCCTGCACTTGCTCAGCGATGTTTGCGCGAATCGAAAATAGTACTACGCCATGCCGACTCGAGGACTTCTGCGCTCGAGCATTCAGCCGGCTCGTGAAGCTCGCACTGCTGGGCCCGCCACGCCGAAAGGCCATTTCGATGGGTTTTTGACGGTTGGGTCGGAGCGAAAAGATCGCTTAGAGTCGGCAGTATGAGGCCTGGGAATTGGATGGTGGTGGCGTTTTTCGCGTTTGCGTGCGGTCCGGCGATCAACGAAACGCGAGTGCAAAGCTACCCATCCCGCGGGGAGGCCTGCGAGCTGGAGTTCATCAAGCTCGACATGAATGACCTGTCTTCGCCTCAGGGCACTTGGGAGGTGGTCGGGTACGTGACGGTTGGCGACCGAGGGACGCTGGATCCATTTTCGGAAGAGAACCGCGCGATCGTGCGTCCGCGTGCCTGCGGCATGGGCGGGGAGGGCGTTGCCATCATGCTCAACAGCTCGACGACCACCGCGTTGTCGACGGGGTCATCCATTTCGTACGCCGTGCTCCGACATCGCACGAGCGAGAGCGCCGCACCGAAAAAATTCTGAAGACCGGCTGACCCGTCGAGCTCGCTACGCCAACCCCGGGCGTCGCGAACCTCCGCCACGTCGGCGGTGCCGCGCGCCACCTGCGATCCACGTTGCGTGCACGCGGTACATCACGCCGTTCTGGCGTAGGGCCTGCAACCCAGATCGACCCGTTCCGGCGTGGCCGGGGGTGGTCGTTTCCCCGACCCTACTCCGCCAGGTAGCGAGCCCACAGCCGGAGCGACTGCGGAATGACGGGCAAGCGTGCCAGGTCGCCGTTGCCGCGGCGGTGCCACCACACGCCGGCACTGTGCACGAGGTCTGAGCGATGGAGGTAGGGCGTCGCGGCCATCGAGGCTGAGAGAAGGCCGGCGGCCGCACCAAGCCAGAGCGCATGGCTAGCGATGCCGTAGAGCAAGCCAAGGAGTAACGCCAATGCTACGTCGAGCGCCAGGCGTCGCAGCAACGCGAGGTAGACCGCGCGGTCGTCGAGGTGGAGGCGCACAATCGTTCGACGCGGACTGGTGGCGCGCGAGAGAGCGGCGCACTCGCGCACGAACAGCAGCAGTTCCTTGCGGTGGTCCTGCTCCCAACAGGTGGCCACCGAATTGCCGGTCTTCGTCCGATAGTGCACCGCCGCGTAGTCCACGCGGTTCAGTCGATGCCATACTTCGATAGCCAACACGTCCGACCAGGCGATGCGAGCGCAATCGAAAGCCGACGAAATGACCAAGGCATCGGCCTCTGCGACGAACGATCGCGCGGTTCGGGCGACACGTAGTCTGAACCACCCGTCCAGAGCGCCGAGAAACAGCGCGAGCGAAAGCGCGTAGCCCTGCGCTTGCTCCGTCCACACGATGGTTGGCAGGCTGTAGGTCACCGCGCGTACGAGCCAGGTCGCCAAAAAGCTGCTCCTCGCTCCCGCGGTTCTGGCGGCAAATGCGTGCATCGGAGCCAACCTTACAAGCCGAAACGTCGAATGCCCGGTAGACCAGCAAAACGCATGACGGCAGCTTTCAACTGGTCCAGGCTCAGGCTCCAACGCTCCGTAGTATTGCCTTCGAAGTAGTGGACGTCGCCACCGATGCTCGGGCCAACCGACGCGGTGAGGCCGTTCAGCTCGCGTGGGCCGCCGGGCGTCGGCGTCGAGTGATTGAATGACGCCCCACCGCCCGGCGTGTTGAGGCCGTGCTCGGCGCCCGAACCCCAGAATTTCCTCACGTCGCCTACTACGCTGGCTTGTCCAGATACTCCCAGCGACACTCCCGAAGCGATCGCGGTTCCCCAAGCGCTGTTGGTGAACACGGAAATCTTCGGCTCCGTGAAGTCCACGACCACGCCGACCGAGGCCTCGCCGCCCACGGCGATTCCAGGACCTGCGGCCGCGCTGCCACCGACGGCCAGTGCCAACCCGCGGTGGGCGGCACCGGTGCCTTGGGCTGAAGACCGATGTTCGTCGACGAGGCGCTGAACAGAGGACGGCAGAGCCGGTGCATCGGTCGCTCGACTCTCGAGTCGTTCTGGGTCCTGAATGAGACTGGCGCCGGCTTCCAGCTCGGCGGGTGTGGGCTCGGGGACGAGAGGATTCGAGCTGCCTGAAACTCGTGCGGTCTCCATTTCCGCTGTTCGGCCGTTGCCGGCACCAGTTGCTAAGATTCTTCTGGGGGTCGTCGCGCACGATGGATTGGAGCTCGTCGAGCGTGCAGAAGCCGCTCGACGTTGGCAGCGCCTCGTACGGTTGTCATGTAGCGCCAGCAACGGGTCGGCCCATCAATGAGGCCCGGACGACCTGAGTGAGCGTCGCGCGATTCGTCTGCCAGTACGACCGTGAGGGTGCAACCAAGAGCTTTGCGTATGGCATTCGAGCGCGGAGGATCTCCCCAGAGCGAAGCGGGTGCAACGGGTCGTCCGGGTGGGTCAATATCAAGGTAGGGGCCTGGATGCTCGACAGGCTGTCGGGGTCGATCGGTTTGGATAGAAAGCCACGGAGCGCCGGTACGACCGCATGCGTCCGTTGACCGCTCAAAAGAGCCCTCATCCGGGCGCGGTCGGCGGCAGGCGACATCATCGTCGCAACGCCAGCCGTTATCGAGGCTCCGAACCAACGGTACATCGACGCCAGCGGGTAGAGTCGGGCCCGGGCAGCCTCGATGTCTACATCGAACGGCGATGGTGCGCGAAGCACGAGTCTGCTGACACGCCTGGGGTGAGCAAGGGCCAGCATCAGCGCCGTGCTTGCGCCCATCGAGGTCCCGTAAACACACACCTGGTCGAGGGCGAGAGCATCCATGAGCCCGAGCATGTCGTCTGCAAGCGCCGCCGGCTGATAGTGCTCCGGCCGAGTCGTGTAGCCCGATTGCCCGTGACCGCGTGCATCATACGAGATGACGCGAAAGCCCTGTGCTGCCAACTCTGCGGAATGAAGACCCGACGCCTGCGCCTGCGCAACACTCCCGAGTGCGCCATGGGCAATGACGAGACACGCCCCCGACCCGTGTGCTTCGTAATGGAGGTCAACCCCGCGAACGTGGACGGTAGGCATGCGAGATCGAGACGAAATGAGGGCCGGCTGGGCAACAGCGATTGTCCTCTGCGGCGCGCGCCGGGTCCAATCGCATTCCGCTCAGCTCCGCGCGGCGGGTGTTCGGCAGCAGAGCTCGACGAATTCGCGCCAATTCGCGGTATGCGGACTGCGGGGGCGCGCTTTCGCCAGCGCGTTCAGGTTTCGAGCCCGTCACCAGGTCGAAGGGGTGTTCGAGTAATCGCGCCGCCGCCGCTAGAATTGGTATCGGCTGGCGCTGAGCACCGCCACGCACGACCCCTCGGTCGCCGCGGAGCTGGGCCCGCCCGTGCAAGCTCGCTGGTTCACTACGGGTCGCATCACCGTCACCGGCCCGAGTGGTGACGCGAGCTTGGCCATTCCGATCGCGGGCTCGCGCGGTTCCGGCACGCTCAACGTGTCTGCTCAGAAGTCTGGCGGCAGGTGGACCTTCAGCGTCTTGAACGTGGATGTCTCGGGTCGTCCCACGCCCATCGACTTGCTCGCCAAAGGGCCGTGAGCGCGCCGGGTGTCGATGCGAGCTGGCCGCGATGGGCGGCTCCATGTCAGCGCGCGCGCCGGTAGTGCGTGGCGACGGCGCCGTTGCGGAGCGGCGTTGCGGAGAGGAGCTCGAGGCGTCGGGTGCTGGGCAGCCCGCTTTGGTAGAGGGTCGGGCCGTGGCCGGCGATCCGGGGGTGGATGAGGAGCTTGTACTCGTCGATCAGATCCAGCCGGTCGAGCTCGGTGGCAAGCTTGCCGCTGCCAAGGAGTACGCCGTCCGGAGTCGCGTCCTTGAGCTCCTGCACGCCCGTGCGAAGATCGCCGGGGACGTGGTGGCTGTTGGTCCACGTGAAGTCCTTTCGCGTCGACGACACCACGTATTTCGGCTTGGCTTCGAGCTTGATCGCCCATTGGTACAGCGCGGGCGGCGCCTTCGCCTCGCCGCGGGCGACCGCGGGCCAGTAGCTCTCCATCATCTCGTACGTGACGCGGCCCCACAGCATCGCCCCGCCTTCGTCCATGAGGTGGGTGAAGAAGGCGTGGGTCTCGTCGTCGGCGATGCCCTCCTGGTGGTCGACGCAGCCGTCGAGGGTGACGTTGAAGATGAAGGTCAAAAGTCCCATGGTGTCCTCGGTTCGAGATAGGCGACGAGACGCGGTGCCGTCTAGCTCCAACCGAGCGCCGCGAGCCGAAGCGACAAAACCCCGTTGTAGGACCGGGTTTGCCGGATTCGTGGAAATGCCGAGCGGGATCGTCAGAGATTGAGGATGGAGCGAAGATCGTTACGCGCGACGAGTCGGCGGTTCCGGCATCGTCGATGCCGCCGCACCATAGAGGCAATGGATGCGACTGCGGTGCCGTGTCCGTAACGGTTTGGTGATCGGGACTGGTCAGGGCGGCGCAGGAGCTCTTAGCGTGGCTATTGGCTACATCGTCGTGTGGAGGCAGGGCGCGCGGGATCAGCCGTTCCGCCGCGTCGGAGCTCGTGCGCCTTGGTGCGCGGCTGGACCGCCCTCAGCGTGTCGACCACACGACGAGCACGGCCACGACCGCCATCAGCGCTGCGAGCCAGAGCTTGCCAGCGAACGGTTGGCGGAATGCTGGAACGTCGCTGAGCCGATCGCGGGAGGCTTCACTCGGCGGCTCGATGGCTGTTTCGTTCTCCGCCGTCGGGCCATCGACGTGCACCGGCAGCGGTGCTTGGGCGTCGAGCGCCGCGCTCGCGGCGTCCATCTCGTTGCCCAACGGTTGCGTTACGTCGTCCACCGGGTCTTCGGCGACGGGGAGCGTGTCGAGGGGCTGGACGACGGGGGGCGGCTCCGGGAGTCTGAGCGACACACCGGACTTGGCCTCGGGCAACTCGCCAAAGTCGCCTTCCGCGAGCAAGCTGGGCGAAGGATCGGCAAGCACCTCATTGGGCGACTCGGACTCGGACGTCGCCTGGGCACGCTTGGCACGCTCCAGCAACTCGGGCGGCGCCCGAAAGACGCAGGTCCGTTCGTCCTGCGGAGGCTTCGGCCCCTCCGACGCCGCGCGTTCGCGCATGCGGTGAATGATTTCTTTCGGGATGTGGTGGACGCGGGTCGCGTCGTCGTCGCGCGAGGCGCGAGGCGCGGGTATGGACGAAACGTCGGGCTTCGCCGGCGGCGGGGTGGACGCTGCCGGAGGCGCGGCTGAGCGCGGCGCGTTGGTCACACCAGGGGCGGACGGCGCTTCGCGTTTCAGTGAAGCCACCCAGTGGTGGAAGCCGAGCCGTTGGTTCGCGCTCATGAGGTGCCGCTCCTAGTTCGAGCCCGGGACGGGGGCCAGCCTCGTAGTTTGGGTCAAGCACGCTAATCGCGCTGCCGAAAAGCTACTGGCCTACGAAGTTTAGTGGGAGAACAGGCGCGCGAGTGCGAGGCTCGGACGCGGCGTCGTTGTAGGTGAAGGCTCGGCACGAGGCGACCTTTCCGTCTTGCTCGGAATGGAGCGCCATGACGCGCTGCCTTAGAAGCTTATTGAGACGCCGGCGGAGAGGCGCAGAAATCCGTAGTCGGTGGTGTACGCGTTGCCGCTCGTCGCGTTGACGAGGGCGCGGAAGCAGCGCGCGTCGAAGCGCAGGCCGAGGTGGGGCGTGAACAGGTGCGTGAGGCCGATACCGGCACTTAACGCCGGGTCGGTCTGCGCTTTGGCGAAAGACGTAGAGCCCGGCATCTTGGCGACGCCGTCGAACCACGGATGGATGACGCCGGCGCCTGCGGTCGCGTACGGGCACCACGCTCCGAATGCCTGGCTCTGCCAACAATGTCGCGCCACCAAGCTCCCCGAGAAGAGCGCCGCCTGGGTGTCGAGGTCGACGCCGGCCGGTTGCAGGCTAGCCACGTCTTCGTCCCGGAAGAAGTGCCCATGCAGCTCGGCGTCGAGCTCGAAGCCAAGCTGTTCCCATGGGTAGTACGCCACAGACACTCCCAGGCCGACGCGGCCCGACTGCACGTCGCCAAGCACGTTGTTGTCGACGTAGGGCGTCAGCGCGAAGCGCGGCGGCGGTGGTGGGTCCGCTGTTTCGCGGCGCTCGTGCAGCGCGACCTCGACCCCACCGCTAACGGTGAACGAATGAAATTCGCCGATGCGCTGCGAGACTTGTAGGAATGGCGATACCCATGGCAGGGCGACACGCGCGCCGGCGAGCAGGAGCGTCCCGACGCGGTTCCCCTGATCGTCGACGTTCGGCGAATGGCTGCGCAACCGAAACGAGCTGACACTGACGCCGACCCCGAGATACGGCTGGAGCGGACTGTGGATCTTTAGCTCATACAGCGCGTTTGCGCCGACGTGATAGAGCGTTTGCTCGTCGTCGAAGACGTAGTCGAACGTCGGCTGGAGCAAGAGCGGGCTGGTGGGTACCGAGAGTCGCACGTCGCCGCCGAGATACGGGGCGACCTTGCCGCCGAGCTCGACGCCGCCGTGCGCTCCCAGCTGTGCACCGACGTCCGCTTCTGCCGCTTGGCTGACCGAGCCGATGGCGAGCAGCGCGGCCCAGCGGACGCCGCGCCCGAGCGCGCTAGCCGACTTGGGATACCGCGCACGCCGACGAATAGCGAAGAGGCGCCGATGCATGCCAGGAGGTCTCCATCGTCTTCGCTCGCGGAAGACGTAACCTTCAGGCGGCTCTGGAAAAAACTACGGCCTGTTTCGGCGCCGAGAGCGTCGGCGGCCCAGCAGGCCGAGAACGCCCAAGATGGCGAGTGACTTGGACGGCGCGGGCCCGCCTGCGAATCGGCAACCGCAGCCGCCCGCGTCAGAACCGGTGTCGGTACTCGCAGCGCCCGACGTGGGCGCGCCGGCAGTCGTCGCCTGTCCGCCCACGCCGCTAACCGCGGTTCCGCCCGTGGCTACGGAGCCACCGACGGGTGCGCTCCCAGCCGTTGCGGGTTGCCCGCCGGTACCTGCGCCGGCCGTAGCGGCGCCGGCGGTGTTGGGCGACGAGCCGCCGTTGGCATTGCCACCACTCGCGCCCGCGACGCCGCCGTTGCTGGCAATCGCTCCGCCCGTTCCGCTGTTTCCACCGGCTCCGCCGGCGCCCGCTGCTCCACCGCTGCTCCCTCCGCCGGGGCCGCCGACGCCGAAGTCGTTGTCGAACGCCACGCCGTCGAACGGCACCACGATGATCTTGGTGCCGTGGTTGGTACCCGGCAGGACCTGGTTGTCCTTGTCGACGTCTGCCACCGCCCAGGTGATGTGCGTGGGGTGCCCATCTTGCAGCACCACCCCGGGGCGCTCCATCTTGTACCACTGCGTGCAAGTGGTGGTGCCCTCGTAGCAGAAGATCTTTTGGTAGTCGCGCGGAGACCAGGCGTAGCCGTTGTCCTTCCAACTGAGACCGTCGGTCGAATACACGTGCCAACCCACGCGATCTCCGGAGCCTGAATAGATGACGTGGTAGACGCCACCGCTGCGCCAAATATGGGGATCTTCCTGCCAAATGTAGCCAGGATTGGCGACGCCCGGGATCGATGTCCGCTTCGGGTAGATGCTGCCGACGACGGGATTTCCCTGGGCGTCGGTGTTGTTCTGGGTATACGCGCACGTCGGCTTTTGCTTCACGTACGTGCCGCACAAGGTGTCCGAGATCGCGATGGTGCCGTTGCGTTCGACGATTTCGAATTTGCCGTCGTGGCGCGGGAACAGGCTGATGTTGGATGCGCCAATCTGGCTCGTGGGTTGGCAAGCCGTCCACGGGCCGTCGAGCGAGGTGGACTTGTAGATGGTGAAAGGGACGATCTCGCTAACGACGACCGCGTAGCCGTCCGACAACTCCACCGCGGAGACGTTGTGCCCCTTGTGCGACCCGTTGTTGTTGTAAATGAAGTCTTGGCGCACGTAGGGGCCGAGCACGTTGGTCTCGCTGATCGCGTGGAAGGCGTCGGAGTTCAACCAGCCGGTGCCGAAGTTCGTGTTCCCCGAGAACGTGCTCATGAACAGATGGAATTTGCCGTCCTTGGCCTTGATGATCTGTCCGTCCCAATAATAGTAGTCGGGGTGAACGCCAGCGCCTTTGACGCTTTCGATTCCGTTGGACAGATCGCGAGGCAACACTCCGGCCACGCCCCAAGTCGCGGAGCTGAGCGGCGCGACGATGGGCGTCGGCTTGAGGTACTCCATGAACGGCTTGGCGCTGGCGGTTCCGGCGAAACCGGCGCTTGCAAGCAACGCCGCGACGCTGAAGCGTACGAACGGGATGAATCGGGACGAGCGGAGTTCTGAGTGGCTCTGGGGAGGACGCACGCTGGAAAACATACTCCCGTTCACTGCCCCGGCCATAGGCGAGACGCTTGCCACCGTGTTTTCGAATCAGCGGCTGCGCTGCGCCGATTCAACCAACTATCGCCAACGATGATCGATGAGGGCAATGCTTAGGTAATTCGAATTCTGGTCGAACGGTCACCATACCCGGCTCCGGCCCGATACGAGGCCGAAGCATAGCGTTCATGGGATGGGTTTCGCGCTGTGTAGCCATAGCACGGGCCGCGCGCTCTGGCCCCGTGCTCGGGGGTCAGTTTCGGCATTCGGGGCCGAATCGAAACGCATCTAGGCCCAACCGAAATGCTTCACCAGCGACGTACAAGCCGAAAACGTCGACCTGTGCTTTGGGCGTGAAGGTGACGCACCGGGTCTCCCAGTCTGAAGTAAGGTCGAGAGCCGCTAGGGGAATCGTTGCGAGAGGACCCGCGGTGTTGCAGCCGTTCTGCAGCACATCGACCTCGAGGACGCCAGCCGGCGACGTCTCACTCAGGTTGATGGCATCGAAATAGAGATGAACCGGTACTTCCGGCGGCAGGGCGCTCTCGAGCCAGAAGCCCACCTGCGCGTCGTCGCCTTCGGCGCCGCAGGCGAACGAATCCGTACAGGACTTCTGCGAATCGAAAGCCAGCCACTCGGTGCCATCCGAGGAACCGTCGGCGCCCTCCACGGGGGCGGCTCCGGGATGTTTCGTGTGGCAGAAGTCCCAGCCGCTTCCCAAGTTGCCTTCGAAAGACCCGCCGGTCAGTCGCCCATCGCCGGCGGCGGGCACGTTCGAGTCGTCGGGCAGGTAGCTCATTCCTGCTTGCGCACCCGCCGCTACGCCCCCGCCCGCTGAGCTGCCGCCGGCGCCGGAGCTTCCAGCAACTGAACCATCGCCTCCGCCCGCCGTGCCGTGTACGGGACCGCTGCGCGCCGACTCTCCGCCACACGCTAGGGCCAACATCGCGGCAGCCACCACCAGCTGTTTTCGCACCCAGCCACGATACCCCAAAGGCCTTGGAACGGAGCCGCTTCGAGAAGGCGGGGCACAAAAGCGAACGCCGAATTTCGCCAGCTTGGGCCTCAGGTAAGGCCCCGGAAGAGCCCAATGGGCTCGTACTCGCGTCCTTCAGCCCCCTGCTCCCGACGATCCCGACGGCGTGGGAAGCAAGCCACCGAAACCACCCAGAGGGTTGCGTCGAAGGCCCAAGACGCTGAGCGCGTTGTGCCAGATGGCGCGAAACCAGCGAGGCGGCTCGACGACGATTCGGTCGGGTGACGAGCGCAGCTCGAGGTTTTCGTCGATGGCGCAGGACTCGATGAGCAGACCGGCCTCTTGCCACCGTAAGAGGGTGTGCGCGAGATCGGCTTCGGGCTGCCCCGCCGTCGACAAGACGTGCGCAGCTTCGATGACCAACAGCACCCGCGTGACGCCACGTGATTGGAGGAAGGCAGCCGACGGAAAATCCGTGGGCAAACTGACCGAGCGATTGTCGAAAGTGCCCGGCAAAGGGGTGCGGCCGAGCCGACGGTTGGCGTCGAGCATGAAGGCGGGGGGCGCGTCCAACCGCAACGCGCGTAGCGGTTCGAGCAATCGCGCGCTCGCTGACTGAAGCGCCGTAGCAATCTCGTAGACGTCCACGAGCGGTTGAACGGCGAGATAGCCCGGCTCTTCCAGAGGACCGGGTACCGCGTTGAACAGCGGGACGGGGCGGTAGCCCGCGTGTGCGAGCGCCTCCGCGAGCTTCACGCTCAGCCGGCCCGGTAGATCGATGACGAACAAGCAGCTGCCATCGGCGGGCGGCGCCCACGCTATCCGGGCGGGGGGCGACTCGGTCGCCTCCGCGAATTGGGACGGAGAAAGGTCGGGCAAATAGGCAAAAAGCACGGGTTTCACCCACGGAGCCCAGGGGGACGCCGGTGGCGCCCACAAGTCGTACGTCTGCTCACGCGACAGCATCGTGCCCAGCGTCCTCGATCAGGAGTGCAATGTCGATGGCGGCATAGTCGACGACGGGTCCGTAGGAAACACGCGCGTATGCGCCGCACGCGCGCCCCGCAACCGTGTAGACACCGATACACGGATAGACCGCGCCAAGCGGCGTATCGAGCGCGATCGCTTCGAAACGCCGTTGCGCCACCCAACGCCGAGGAAACCAACGCGCCGAGCGCGCGACGTTGGCCCACGCTCCGTTCGTCATCAAGCCCTTGATGCTCACGGTGTCTCCCGTCGCCAGCTGCCGGCGACACGCACGAGCTCCACCGAAGGGCCAATCCCTTTGGCCGAGCTCCTCAGTCTTCGTTCCTGGGGGCCATGGAAAAGCGCAGCGTTCCGCGGGTGGGTTGGGACGAGAATCGCACCTCGCCTCGCAGTTGACGCGCCAAGCTCTTCAGCAACATCAGCCCCAGCGTCTTGCTATCGTCAGCCTCGAAGTGCTCGGGAAAGCCCGACCCGTCGTCGGCGACGCTGAGCTCCAGCACGTCGTCGGTTAGCGAAAGCTCGACCGTGACCCAGGCTTTGATGGAACCGCGGCTGCCATGCTTGAACGCGTTGGTCACCAGCTCGTTCGCGATCAAGCCCACCGGCACCGCGTCGTCGATGCCGAGCAGAACGGGCTGCGTTGGTCCCCGCACGGTCGTTCGGCCCGAGCTTGCCCCTGCTGCGCGCGCTGCGTCGCCCACCAAACCTTGCAGGTATTCCAGCAGATTGATGGCGCCCAGATCCGGAGAGCGGTAGAGCCGTTCGTGCAGCAAGGCGATGGCTTGGATGCGACTGCGCACGTCCTCGAACACGCGATGCAGTCGTTCGTCGTTGCTGCGGTGAGCTTGTAGCCCGAGGATGCTGCCCACGACCTGCAGATTGTTTTTGACGCGGTGGTGAATCTCCTTCAACAGCGTCTCTTTTTCGCGCAGCGAGCGCTCGATGGACTCCGAGGCTTCCAGCTGCGCGGTCACGTCACGGGTAATGCCGATGAAGCCGGAAACGCTGCCGTCCGCGGCGCGCATCGGAGCGCCGACGCTCGATAGTCTTTGGGGCTTGCCACCTTCGACCTGATAGCGAAAGTCGACTTCGTAGCGCTGGCCGCTGCCGCTGGCCGCGGACCAAGCCTGCCAGAGCTTGAGCCGGTCTTCGGGGTGAACGTGGCGCGTCCGCAGCTCGGGCGACCGGGCTGCTTCCGGCGTTAGGCCCGTGATCTTGAGCCATTGCTCGTTCGTGTAGGTGACGTTGCCGCCGGCGTCGATTTCGAAAATGCCGACCGGCGCGTTGGCGACCAGGGCGCGGAACCGTTCGCGCTCGTTCTCGAGCTCGCGCGCTTGCTGCTTGCGCTCGGTAACGTCGTACAGATGGATCAGTGCCGCTACCGGAGCTGGCTCACCGCTGAAGATCGGCGCGGTGCGCACCTCGAAGGTGCGCTCGCCGCGTACGGCCTCGAACTCGACTCGCTGCCCGTTCAAGGTCGCGCGTAGCTGTGCCAGTACCTGATCGCGGTAGGCAGCCGGAATCATCTGTTCGGCGCTGCGGCCTGGCAGCTCGTCGGGTGAAAGACCGACCAAATCGGGCACGCTGGGGCCGCTTGCCGACAGGTAGCAAAGGTTACGGTCGATCAAGAACACGGCTCCCCGCGGCATGTTCGCCAGCACGGTTGCGCTGATTTCCACTTGGCGTGACAGAGCCGCCTGCAGCGCGCGTAGGGCGTCCTCCGAGCGGATGCGTTCGGTGATGTCTTGCACCTGCCCGATGTAGTAGCGGCGACCGTCGGCGTCGTTGACCGCGGCGGCGTGCAGCAGCACGTGGACGATGGTGCCGTCACCACGCAAGTAGCGCTTTTCGCGCGAATAGGATTGAAGCTGGCCGGATCGCAACGCCGAAACCAGAGGCTGGTCGGCGGACCGATCGTCGGGGTGGGTGATGTCGAGCGGCGTCTTGCCCAAGAGCTCTTCGCGCTGGAAGCCGAGCAAGAGCAGCCAAGCGGCGTTGACGTGGGAGTAGCGTAGCTCGTGGTCCAAGATCGCGGTGGCGATGGGAGACTGATCGAACGCCGCCCGAAACGTCTGCTCGGCTTCGGCGCGCGTGGGACGCGCGGCTCCGGTTGGCGCGTCCGCCAGCGCGCTCGGGAACAGGTCGTCGGGGCGTTGCTCGGTCATCTGGTCGCGCTCCGGTCACGAAGGGGACGTGAGCGGGGCGTTAGCTTTGGGCGTACGGAGCCAGGTGGCGCGCGACATCGAGCATCGAGTATCCTCGGATTTGCGGTCGCAGATCCACCGCAGCAAAGCCGCCCGAGCGTGGCGCTTGTTCCTGAAAGTCAAGCGTTTACGGGCCGTTGGACGTCCGGGCGGGGCCAACTGGGGTGGGGGACTGAAGCGTCGGGTCCCCGCTGCCGTTGGGATTGTCAGTACCGTGAGCGCTGACTCTCTCCGTTTCGACATCGTGGATCACGCGTTGGTGATCGTGCACGCCGACGTCCCGCCCGACGACCGAGATTGGGCGCGGCTCGTCCTCGTGCGCAACGCGAACCGGACCAAGATTCGCGGCAACTTGGTGGTTGCGCCACCGCGCGCCACCATCAACTCCGCGCAGCGCGCCGACGTGGCTTCGTTCATGAAGGAGACGGGCACTCGCATCGCGGTCGTCACTGACTCCGCTTTGATTCGCGGCGTGGCCCGTGCCGTGGGTTTCTTGGGTGTACAGGTGCGGGCGTTCGCGCCTAGCGACGTATCGAGCGCCCTCGACTATCTGGACGTACGCGAGTCGCGGCAGGCCGAGGTCGTGCGTCGTGTCGAGATACTGAAGGCGCAGCTCGCGACCGTCGATCGAACGACCAGCGTCGCCTGAGCGGCTCGACCCGCTGCGGGCTCAAAAGCCTGCTTCGAGGCCCACGCTGGGCAACACCACCGGCCCGGCGCTGCGCTCGCGACAAACTTCACCGCAATCGAGGCGCACGACTTCTCGCGTCGACGTGGCGTTGAGAATTTCGCCGATCAAGCCCCAATAGCCGTGCTGACCAATGCGAAAACGCTTTTCGGCGCGTAGATCGAGCCGGAAGAAAGGCGCACCGCGGCGGTTGGCGGTGAAGTGTGGCGAACCCTCGAGGTTCAGCTCCGGCACCCCCGAGTACAGCACGGTGCGTGCGCCCAGCCGAAAGCCGGGGCCGACCTCGTAGCTCAAGGCGGCTTGGAAGACGTGCGTGCGGTCGAAGCCGGAAGGGGACTTCTGTTGTCCGCTGGTCTGCTCGGAGCGCGAGAGCGTGTACGAGACGAAGCCACCCAGTCTTTTCGTGACCGGGCGCGACAGGTGGAGCTCGAGCCCGGCCGCGGCCACGTTGGCGCGGCGATCGAGCGCGGTTCGGTCGAGGGTGAAGTCACGGCCGCCCCCGATCGGATCCAGCGCGTTGAAATAGCCCGAGCGAAATACGGTCGCTGACCCGAGCAAATCGAGCGGCAGCTTGACCTTCACGCCCGAGCTCCACAACAGCGCCCACTGCAGACCGCCCGCCAGATCGGCTACTTGGGCGCCTGGCACTTGAGCCGTGAAATTCGGCCGCTGGTGGGCAACGCCCAGCGAGTGCTCGAAGCGCAACCGGCGGCCGACCTCGAAATCCGCCGATACGCGCGGATCGATGCCCAGCGCCGTCGTACCCTGCGACGAGTACACGTCGGCTCGCAAGCCCGGCCCCACGTGGATGCCGCGCGTCGGCTCGAGCTGGAGGCCGACGTAGCCGCCAAAGGTCGAATCGGTGCGAGCGGGAAAGAGCCGCGTGTAGTCGGGGTAGTCGAGGTTGCGTCGATCGGCCTCCAGCCCGAAGCGATCGAGGCGGCCGTCGAGGCCCGCGTTCAACACCGCGCTCGCCCCCAAACGCTGGCTGAGCTCGCTGCGTAGCCGGAGCGAGCGATCCGTCACCACGCTCGACTGGGTGTCGGCGCCGGCGGCGCGGTCCGAGCCGCCGGTCAGGGCCAGCCGAAGCGTCGAGCCGCCCGTGAGCTTGTGGTCCCAACGCAGATCGACGCGATGAAAGTTCAGCTCGGCGCCGCTGTTGACGGAGGTTTGCGGTGCCCGAAAGAGATCGTAGCCCCCGAACGCGACGACGCTCATCGTGTCGTGCCGACCAAGCGGATAGGCGGCTTGCGCCTGGTAGTCCCAGTAGTCGAGCTTGGCGTCGCTCAGCAGCGAGAGCACGAGGCCGGCGTAGGAATAGCGGCCGGCGACGCGCGCGCCACTGCTGCCGCACTCGTGGCTGGCGGCGAGCGCGCCGCTCTCGAGCAAGCCTCCCGCGTCGATCACTCGCAGGTTTGCTTCGCCAGCGGGCTGGCACTGCAACGGACGGCCCCGTACCGCCACAATCGGTCCGGCAAAGCGCCCGTACTGCGCGGGCGCGGAGCCGGGATAGAACTCGATGGCGTCGATGAAGCCCGGGTGGATGACCGACGGACCGAAGAACGCGTGATAGAGGAGCGGGATTTCGACGCCGTCGAAGAAGAAGCCGACGTTTGCCGGTGGCGCGCCGCGAATGAAAAACGCGGGTAGTCCCGAGACGATGGGCACCACGCCCGGTTGGGCCTCGATGGCGCGTAGAGGATCTCCGAAGCTGCCGGGGAGCGCGCGCGTTTCTTCACGCGTGAGAACGACGGCGCCGGGCGGGGTGCGTTGCCCTTCGACGATGATCTCGACCGGCGGCGGCGGCGGTGGCTGGCGTCGTGGTGCTGACGGCGCTGAAGCGCCGGGTGGGAGCGTAGGCGAGAGCGAAGACTCCTCCGGTGCGGGCGGTGGCGGCGTAAATAGCGCGGAGTAACGAATGCGGGCCCCAACCGCCCGACCTCCACGTAGCGCTGGAGCGAAGCGCCAACTTTGGGCTGCCGCTAGCGCTGCTTCGCGAAAAGGACTTTCACCCGCCAGCGCTTGCACGCCTACTACGGACCCCGCCGCGTCCAGCGTGAGGTCGAGCACGACCGTTGCCTCACCGCTGGCACCTTCGGGATAGGCCAGCGGCGTAGCGAGCGCCTTCGGAGCCGTGATCTCGCCCTGGCTCGTCGCTTCACCAGGCGCTCTCACCACCTCTTGGGGCTGAGCGCGGAGTTGCGCGGTGGTCAGAAGCGTGGCTAGTTCTAGAAGCGCGGGGACCCACGAAAACCTTACCCGAATGAGCATTGAAACCGAGCCCACCCCAGCGCTCGGCTAGTTAGTGGTACCACCATGAAGCTTACCCCGCACGACCCGAAATCGAGCGAGGTTCATCGTTCGCTGACACGAATGGGCGCGGTGCGGCTGCTTCTTGCAGGCGGCCTGCTGACTTTGCTTGCGGGGTGCAACATCGTGCAGGGGTTCCAGGACGCTGGCGACTCGCTTTTTCCCGAGCAGAGCTCGCACCTGGCGTCGCCCGGCCTCCGTCTCGTCAGCGGTCACTACCGCGGGCTGGGCTTGGCAGCCGGGGCGGAGATTTACCTGCTTGCGCGCGAGGCCGACGACGAGACGGGAAAGCTTTTCGTGATGCGCTATGCGGACCCGCAGCCCTGCGCCATTCCCGAGGTCGGCCGCTTCAGCTCCACGCGCGAGGCAACCCGCAACGCGCCCCTCGTGTCCTATTTTCATGAAGACGTCCGTAGCGGCACGCTGCACTTTGCCGATACGACCTGCAAGACCTACTCGCTTACCTTCGACGACGCCCGGCTGCCAGTCGCCGAAACCCCGAAAAGCGTGGTGGTTTGGGCGGGCAGCGATCTGTGGCTGGCAACGCCCGAGACCTCGCAACAAGAGCGGCTCGCCGATGGTGTCACCGACGTGATTCGGGGAATCGTCGGGCATCGCTACGTGGTGCGCGCCAATGATCGCCTGACCGTCTTCGACGAGGCGTGGAAGGCGCGCGGAACCTTCGGTGACGAAGTGAGCTCGGTGCTGCGCGCAGGGCAGAGCCTATTTTACACGGACAAGAGCGGGGCTCACCGCATCGTCGCCAAGGCCGGGTCGGAGGAGGTCGAGGACGAGCTGGTCGCCAGCGACGCTTGCTCGCTGGGAACGCAAGATGGAACTTGGGTCGCCCTGCGCTCGCCGTGCACCGATGGCAAGCTGATGGTCGTTCACGAACCGACCGGGCACATTTTTACGTTGCCGTTCGACGCGGACCCAACTCAGTTGCAGCTGTTGCCGGCCCTGAATAGCCGCGGGCGCGATCCGCTCGTCGATCCGTTTTGGTTCTTTTACCTCGGGAACGGTGCGGCCGAAGGTTCCGAAAACACGCTATTCGTTCGCACACCCGCTGGTGACGAGCACGCGCTCGGTGCCCACTCGACGTTCCAGCAGCTGCGGCTGGTGCAATCGGCGAGCGAGACTCATGGCTATGCGTTGGTCGACGTCGACGGCGAGACCGGCCGCTACCTTTGGTGGAACGAGGCCGGTGAAACGCGCGAGCTTGCCGCCAGCGTCATGTGGCGCCCGAGCCGCTTGATCGTGGATTTCGACGGGATCGAGGGCAAGCTGGCCGTCGCGTCGGGCGATCGTTTGCTGGTGCTCGCCGAACGGGTGCCGTGGCAAGCCTTCGAGTACCAAGACAGCACCAAGAAGTGGACGGTGCTGTTCCACGACATGCAAGACGGAATCGGCCGGCTTTCGGCGTTCCCGTCGGGTATCGACGGCCTTTCGGCGGTGGCGCCAGACCAGCCGTTTGCGGCCCCCGAGCTCTCCGAAATCGCGTCGAACGTGGTCGCTTTTGGCACTACGTCCCTCGACGAAGTGTTGTCGGGCGTGATCTACGTGACCCACGCCGATCCGATCGCTCGCACCGGGCGACTGGAGTACCGCAACCTGGAGCTTCGCTTCACGGCGGGGGTGAACGACGGAGTCTCCGACTACCTCGTCTCTCACGACGAGGTGCTGTACGCCATTCCGTACGGTAACGACGCGGGCATCTGGCTGGTTCCCGGCAAGTGAGCGCGGGTCTTCGACAGTTGGCGAGCCGCCGCCCGCGCCGCCCGCCGCTCAGAACGAGGTGTCGTCGTTGGTGACGGCGTTGGACGCGACGGGCAGGGCGGTACAAGACACCTTGCCTGACGCATCGACGTTGGTCGTGATGTCGGTCGCGCGCCACATCGTGCCGAAGCTGCCCGGGTTGGGGCTCACGAAATTGCGCGGCGTCGCGGGAGCATCGAAGGCCGCCGCCTTCTGCCCGCCGCAATAGACGAACACGTGTGGGTGCGCGACCCCGTTGCTGAAGTTCTGTACCATCACGCGGAAGGTTTGCCCGCTCAGCGGGTTGTCGAGCTGCATACGCTCGGTCGTGCCATTCGCGATGGATTGATTGTTGTCGTCGGCGGCACGTGGATTGGGGCAGCGGCCGCTACTCAAAAAGCCGTCGAAACCCGGCGTATTGCAGGCGCCGAGCGCCGAATCGGGGTAGCCCCAATTCACCCGCGGCTGGCCGTAGCGCAGCTCGGCCACCGCGTTGGAGGTATTGCAAGTGGTATTGTTCAAACCTTGAGCGACCGTGACCGAGCCCGGGGCCAGCCAGGGCTCGCGATCGAAAGGATTGTGGAGGAACAGATCGAGGTCGGTGGTGGTGCTGGTGTCCCAGCAAAGCTCGACGCGCATGCCGATGCCTTCGACCGGGACCTCGAGCTTGCAGGACGCTTTGTGGCCAGTGAAGTCGGTCGCCTCGAGGGTGAAGTGGTAGAACGCCGGGTGCGACGGTTTAAACGTCACCACGCGGGCGTTGGCGCCCTTCAGCTCGAGCTCGGCGTCTTTCACCACCGCATCGCAGTCGTCCTTCTGCAGCATCCAGCGGTACGACTTCACACGGCCCACCACGAAGTCGGCGCCGTCCAGGGTGGCTAGCTCGTCGGGCTTGATGCCAGCTACCCGCGCGTCGTTGCCTTCCAGCTCGCAGTGCATTTGCAGCGGCGCGCCCGCGGTGTTCTCCAGCTCCGCCTGGTCGTCGATCAGCAGCTCGGTACGGGCGCCGCAACCGGCCGCCATCAGGAAACCCCACACTACCGCCGCCCGAACCCGCGCCATGTCACCGAGCTTACTCGCTTGGTGACGCTTGGCTAGCCGGCTCGACTCGCAGAGCTGGCTGGCCCGCCGAAATCAACCGGGCGCAGCGGGCCAACCTGGCTTCAAGGGCGCGCTTCGCGCTGGGCGACGGAGCGCAAGAGCGCGGCCGAGCGAGCTCCCGTTTCGACCCGCGCCACGTCGGACAGGCTGATCACGCCGACCAAGGTGTCGTCGCCATCGAGGCACATGATTCGCGACTTCTTGTGTTTGCTCATCAGGGCTTCGGCGACGCTGAGCTCGTCATCGGGCGAGCAGCTCACCACCTCGCGCGAGAACACGTCGGACACTTTGACTTCTGACGCCAGCAGGCCTTTGGCGATCACGCGAACGACGATGTCCCGGTCCGTCAGCGTGCCGATGACTTTGCCGTGACCGTAGCAAACCGGCACGAAGCCAATGCCGCGCTCAGCCATTCGGCGCGCTGCGCTCTCGACGGTCTGATCCACGCTACAGCACTCGACGTCCGTCTTCATCAAAGTGGAACATTGCATGATGGCTCCTTGCTCGCGCTCAACGGTTGAGTGCGAGGCACGCCTGCGCTGCATCAGGCGCGCCAAAGCGAGCCGCTCGGTGCGTGCGGGGCTTTAGGTAGAATAGCCGTCGAACGGCGGCGCGCGCATGAAAGCCCCGTTGAAGCTCGCCCCGGCGTGGACAATGATCGCACGCGACTCCGCCGCCAAGGACAAACGATTCGGGGACATCACCGAGACTTCGGTGTCATCTCGGCCTGGCCCGTGCCTTGCTTCAACATCTTTCAGGACCGCCTGCACCTGACGATGCCAGCCTCAATGATGGTCAAACACCAGTGATGACGCACATCGCTGAGCTGGTGAACGACTAGGGAACTAGTCGAGTCCACAGAACGGGTACTTCGCGCAGCTCAGGCGGTCCGCAACCTTCGCTCGCTCGCGCTACTCCACCAGGGCGCGAACGCGCGCCACCTGTGGGTCTCGAGGATGCTGGGCTACGAAGCGCTCGGCGGCGCGCGCTGCGGCCTGCGTCCGGCCTTGCGCCACGAGCAACTCCAGGGCCAGCACCTCGGCTTCGCTGCGCAGCGCGCCGCGCGCGAAGCTTCGCCGATAGCCGGCCAATTGCAGCTCGGCGTCGTGTAGCGCGCCGATCGAGAGCGCCGTGCGGACGCCGTCGAGGGCGCTGACCTCCGCGGATAGGTTCGAGACCGACGTCGCCGATGCCCGCGGCCCCGCGCGCACGGCTCCTGCGCGTGACGGACCCTCGCTCGCTGCCGGCGTGACCGGTAGTTGCGGCGGGCTCTCGATGAGCGGAGCGGTGCCAGGTGGCGCGGGAAGCGCGACGATTGCGCTCGACGAGCTGCCGGCGAGGGGAGCAGCTTTTGTCAGGGGTGGCGTCGGTCGTAGCCACGCCCAGGTGGCGACCGTGCCCGCCAGAGCGCCGAGCGCGACCCACTTGGCGGCAGCTACGAAGCGCAACCAGGCGTCGCGGCTCCCGCCAGCAGCAGCTCCACCGCTGACGGCGGCGGCGACTCCGCCTTGCAACGCGGCGAGACCCGCCGTGAAGCGGACGAGCGCGGCTTCGGCTTGCTCCTGTCGTAGCGCGTCGGCGCGGCCGGCGCCGAGCAGCAGGCGCTCGAAGGTCGCGTCATCACCGAGCAGCTCTTGCTCGCTCATCTGTCACCTCGCTCGCGCGCGAGCGTCGCGCGCAGGCGCTTGGCGATGGCCGAAAATTCGGCCCGCGCGCGGCGCAGCCGAGAGCTGGCGGTGCCCAACGGCAATCGCTCAATCTCCGCGATCTTGCTCACCTCCAAGCCCTCCAGCTCGAACAGCACCAACACCGTTCGCAACTCGAGCGGCAGTTGGCCAAGGGCCGTGTCCAACAAGAGCAAGGCCCGTCGCTGCTCGAGCGACTCCTCCGGTGTGGGAGCCACGTCGCACGGCACGAGCGCCAACTCTTCGAGCGGTCGCGTGAGCTCGGCGTTGGCCTGAGCGCGTCGCAGCTCGTTCGACGCCACGCGCAAGGCGACGCCGTACAAGAACGCTTTCTCTCGTCCCGCCTCGATGTCCGCGAATCGGCGGGCGGCGACCCAGAACACCTCTTGGGCGGCGTCGTCCAACTGCGCGCCCGACACCCCGAACCGTCGCAGCAGCCGCCATACCGCAGCGTAGTGCGTCGCAAACAAGCTCTGCACGTCGCGCGACGGCGGTGCGACGGGCTCCTCGACGGCAGCCCCCGCGGGTCTTGCCACGGGCAAGCCGTTGCCGACGATGGAATCCGAGACCACGGCTGTTTATAGTGACGAGAGACGGCCGCGATCACGAAAAGCGACGTCCGCGGCCGCCGTGGCTTTTTCGTGATCGGGCGCCAGGCGGCCCTCCATTACCTCGTCATGATTCCCGTGCAGCTCGAATACACGGCACCGACGGGGTGCCCGACGCAGACCGAGTTCGTGGCGTTCGTGGCCAACCGCGGTGGTGACTTTGCCCACCCCGACCCGAAGACCAAAGCGCGCACGATGATTGTCACGTTGCGCCGCGAAGGCGCCGAGCACATCGGCTCGCTCGAGCTGCAGCAAGCCGGCCTGGCTTCGGATGCTCGTCAGTTGCGAGCCCCGAGCTGCGCCGAGGTGGCAGAAGCGTTGGCGGTCGTGGCTGCGATCGCGCTCCGCGGCTCGGAGAGCCCGGCCGCGCCCGAGTCGCCGCCGTCCGAGCCACCCACAGGCGAGCCTGCGTTGCCTGCGGCCCAGTCTCCGGCTCCCGCGCCGGCGCCACCCGCGGCGCCGGTTCACGCGCCGCCGGCGGAGCCCGCCGACCATCGTCTGCGCGCCGTTGGCATGTGGGGTGACGAGCAGGTGCCGGTGGGCGCGGGCCAACTGCAGGTGAAGCGCAGCCTTGCCGCGACCCTTTCTGGTGGTGTGGTTTTGGGGGCCGTGCCAGGTGTGGTGCTGCCTCGCTACGACCTGACGTTGCTTCGCACCAACTTCATCGTCACCCCGGAGCATAGCCGCTTGTTGATCGGCAACGTCTTCGGCGTCCGCTGGAGCTTTCTGGGTAGCGCGACGCGCCAGAGCGGCGGCTACAGCACCGAATTCAACGGCTTCAAGGCCGGCGTGAACGCCTGTGCGTCGCTGCACTACGACGCGGATGGTTTCGTCGCCTTGCTGTGCTCGGGCTTTACGGCGGGGCTGATGCACCTCGAAACCAAGGAGGCGGCCAGCAGCTACACGCAGTCGAAAAGCATCGGTATGGGCGCCGCTTCGATCGAGCTCGATGCGCGCTACAATATCGGCCAGTACTTTCACGTGAATTTGATGGCGGGCGGCGAGGCGTGGGTCGGCAAGCTCAGCGCCGAGCGTGCGGACGGTAGCGAGCTGTTTCACTCCCGCCTGTTGAACGCGAACGTGCAGCTCGGACTCGGTCTGCACTTCTAGTCAGTCGGTAACGGTGAGATAGCCGATGCACATTTCGTCGGTCGAGCCTTCACCCAACGTGACCAAATGGGTGGGCTCGGGATAACCGGCGGCGCTGAGATGCTCGGGGGTGTTGTCGTACACGCAACGCAGCGTGACCTTGTCGTCGGCGTGCAGCTCGATGGGGGTGGCGAGCGTATAGGAGCCTTGCCAGTGAAAATCCCAGGCCGGAATGTCGAGCAATACGGACTTTTCTCCGTTGGTCCGCTCGAGCGTGAGTGACGTTTGCACCCCGACCATGTGCATGTGGCCCGCGACCATGCGCAGCGTGGCGGTGCCATCAGGGTAGAAGCGGCTCGCGGCAAGCTCGGTGGCGGTCATGGTGGTCTCTACGGCAACGTCCTTCGCGCCCGCGGGAATGCGGATGCGGTTGTTGCGAATTCGCAGCGTGCTCAGGTTTTGTGCAGGCTCCTCTCCGGGCGCGGCGAATGCCACGTCGATCTTGGTGCGATCGGGCATAGGCTCGCCGTCCAGGTTGTAGTGCACTTGCATGACCGCCACCGAGCCACTCGGCACGCGCGCGCCGGTGCCATCCGGGTAGAGCACGACGCTCACTCCTGGCACCCAAGAGCCCAGCGCGCCGACCGGTTTCAGCTTGGCTTCAGCCGCGAGCGGCACCGGGCCCCCGGCGCAGGGCCAGCCCGCGCGATCCGGCGTCTCGTCGTCGAGCGCGCGCAAGGCGTCGACGGACGAGCCGTCGAACAGCGTGGTGATGACGTGGTGCACGATCTTGGGATTCCCCGGCGTGACTCGGTAGCCGAGCGAGACTCGATCCTCCGTGGTGCCAAGCTCCAGCAAAAAGCAGCGGTATTCGTCCTTGACGTCGCTGGGCGGTACGTAGTCGACACCGATGTCGGCGCTAACGTCGACGCTGGGTAACACTGCAAGCTCGGGGGGAGTGACTTCGGCTGGTGCGTCGGGGTCGCCCTCCAGCGCGCCGCCCGACGCCCAGTCGGCAAAGAGCTGGATCTGCTCGGCCGTGAGCGAGCGATCGTGCAGCATGGGGGGCGAGAGCGCACCCGGGGGCCAGGGCGGCATGACGCGCGCTTGGGTGTCCGCCGCTAGCGCCGCTGCGTATTGGCGAGCGGTGGCGTAGTCGTCGAGCGCGAAGGGCGCGATGCCCGCGCGGTTGTGACAGCCGACACATTTTTCCTCGAGCAGCGGACGGGCGTCTTGCCAGTAGGTCACGCTGGAAGTCGGAGCGCTGCCCGCCGCGGCGCCACTGCCGGCGGCGGGCTCGCCGCCCGTGGAGCTTCCGCCGGTTGCCGGTACGCTGGCGAGATCCGACGAGCTCGACGAGCAGGCCCATAGCAGCAGCAACGAGCACAACGGCAATGCACGAACGAACATGACTACTCCCGGGTATGAACGCGTCGCGTTGGTGCGTCGCGGAGTGTCAGCATGCGGAGCGCGACTCGAGCTATCAAGAGCGCGCGCCGAGATTCAGTATTCATGCGGAATACGCCGGGTTGCGGCCGGGTGAAGCCAAGTGCTTGTATTCTTGGAATTTCGTTCCTGGTCGCCGCACTTCAAAAGCGCCTTTATTTATGGGGTTGTGTATTCGCTCTGTATACAAGTGGGTTGGTTTTTGTCTTGTTCGGGCGTGGTTGGGCTCGCATACTGGTGGTGGCGATGGCGGCCCGACGCACGAACAGAAAGACCCGAGACGTCGGCGTGAGCGTCTACGACTTCTTGGATTTTCGCGTCTACCTGCGCGCTTACTACGATGCCGCCAAACGCACGAAGCCCAACTTTTCTTTTCGCATGTTCTCGAAGCTCGCGGGCCTTCGATCACCGAACTTTCTCAAGTTGGTGATCGACGGCGAACGCAATCTGGGCGCCGACTCGGTCGGTCGCTTCGCGGACGCGCTCGGCCTGGTGGGGGCCGACGCAGAGTTCTTTGCCGATCTCGTCGCCTTTGGTCAGGCCCAGACCTTGGCCGAGAAGAACCGCGCCTTCGAAGGCATCGCCAGCTCTCGTCGCTTCCGCGCCGCGCGCCGCATCGACGGAGATCTATTCGCCTACCTGTCGCACTGGTACAACCCCGCTATTCGTGAGCTCTCGGCGCGTGCAGATTTCCAAGAAGAGCCTCGGTGGATAGCAGGCCAGCTGCGGCCCAGCATCAGCCCGGCCGAGGCCGCGGAGGCGATGAAGTTGCTGCTGTCGCTCGGGCTATTGGTGCGCGATCCCAAGACGGGCAGGGTCCAGCGTGGTGAACCGACGTTGACCACCGAGCACGAAGTGCGCTCGCTCGGAGCGGCGGCTTTTCACCGGCAAATGCTGGAGAGAGCCGCCGGCTCGATCGAAAGCGTCCCCCGAGAGCTGCGTGACTTGGCGGCTCTGACGGTGTGCGTCAGCCCCGAGACCGTCGCGCTGGTGAAGCAACGCATTCACAAGTTCAGAGAGTCACTGACGGAGCTTTGCGATTCGGATACCCAAGGTCGCACCGTGTACCAACTCAACGTGCAGTGGTTCCCGCTCTCGGCGAGCCCCGACGAGGTAGCAAAGTGAGCAAGCGCTGCCTGGCGTCATGCGCGGCGCTCATGCTGTGGGCCTGCAACTCCACGGGAGTCGGCAATCCCGCGCCGGCCAGCCTGCAGCTGTCCATCATCCGCGACGACGAGATCGTGGCGACGAACGAAGGTGGCGACGCGAGCGAAGGCGGAGCGACGAGCGGAGGCGCAACGAACGAAGGCGGAGCGACGAACGAAGGCGGAGCGACGAACGAAGGCGGAGCGACGAACGAAGGCGGAGCGACGAACGAAGGCGAAACAGCCAACACAGGCGGCGCCACGAACGAGGCCACGGCGCTGCCGCGCGCGGCGATCGAAGATGCGCTGCTCTTGATCGGAGAGGTACGCTTTCTGCCTTGCCAACTGGGCGAAGCCGCGATCGTTGCGCCGGGCCCATTCTTGGTGGATTTGGTACGGGGTGGCACGACGCCCAGCGTGCCCGCGGTAGCGGTTCCGCCGGGTGGCTTCTGCGGGCTCGATGCGCCACTCGTGCCCGCGCGAGCGCCGTCTCGTCTGGTGGGGCGTTCGGTGTATTTCGGCGGCACGCGCGCGGACGGCACTCCGTTCCGATTCTACGCCAACGTCCAGGCAACCCTGCGCGTTCGCGCGCGGCCTGGCGTTACCTGGAACGTTGGCTCGCAACCCACGCGCTCGGTGTTCTGGGCGCTTCGCCCTCGCCAGTGGCTCGAGCCGGGCGAGCTCGACGCGCTCGAGGCGGTTGCGTTGGAGGATGGCACCGGCGGCATCGACGTCGGGCGACACCCGGCGCTCTTGCGCGCCATTCGCTCGCGCTTGGCCGGCCGTAGCACGCTCTACGATGACGCCAACGACGACAGCGTCTTCGACGAAGAGGATCGCGGCGCCGCGTTGGGCGACGGGCTTTCCGACGCGGATTGATGGTCGTTCACGACAAGTCGTGGAGCTCCTTGCCCGCCGCGGGCCCGAGCTCGAAGTCGGAGAAACGAACCTGTAGACCTGCGCGCTCGGGGGTGCAGCACATCGGGCCGACCTGGTAAGAAGCCGCGATCGGAAAAGGGGCTAGACGGACCAAGGGCCACTGGCGGCCGTCCGCCGAAACCTGCAGGCGGAGCACGCCCTGGGCCACCGTCGCCCGCATCCAGAATTCGTTGGCATTGCCCGCGTAGGGCGCCGTGGCCCAGTCGGAACGGCCATCGGTGAGCACGCTGCTCAACATCGCTCGTCCATCCGACAGCTCGATGCCGGCCTTCACCCAGTGTCGCGCGTCGATGCGTACCATGATGCCGGCCTGATCGTAGAGCCGTTGGTAGCGCGCGCAGACGCGAAGCTGGGCGGTGAAGTTGCCGCGCGCGGCAAAGGCGAGGAAGTGTCCGTTGTCGCGCGTGAAGCCATAGTGGGTCTCCCGCCAGAAGTCCGTTCCGTGATCGGTCGTGACCTCCACGGCGTCGCCATCGGCGTTCCAGACTCGTGGCTCGTTCAACCAGGTGCCGGAGCTCAAGCTCGTCATTGAGCTATCCTGCTCGCGCGCCGGTGGCCTGGCTAGGGCGACGGAGCCCCGCAAAGTTGCGGCAATTATCAGCTGGGCCGCGCTAGCGGTTGAAAAATGACGCTTGTTGAAAGCGTAAACCATCGAGCGCTTGCTCGACACGCTCGCTGGACAGCGCCCCGACGTAGGCGCCGAGCTCGCTGCGCGCAATCGACGAAACCTGAGAAACGATCAGCACGCTCTGCAGCGGCAAGTTGCCTTCGCCGACGTCGAGCAGCACGTTGCCAGGCTCTCGCGCGCGCTTCAGATTGGAGGTCAGGGCGCAGACGACGACGGTGTCGATGCGCGAGCGATTGAATACGTCCTCTTGCAGCACGACGTGCGGGTGGGCCACGCCGGGCTCGGCACCGTGCCCCGCTTGCGGCGCAACCCAGAAGATGTCCCCGCGCCGAACCTCTCGGGGACGCGAGCCGTCTGGTGCCGCCGTGTCCTCAGCCATCGCGACCAGTATAGCTCTCGAGCCATGCGCGATGCCGCGGCGCCCACCCCCGGGTCTGAACCGCACCATCGAGCGAGGTCGTGTCAGCGGCGGGCCCATCGCCCGAATTTGGCTCGCGCCGAGACGAATTTGACGGTTTTGTGGGAGCGGTTCCAGGTTCCGCGAAAATCTTCGCTGAACGGCGAGAAAATCTGCTGCAGAACGCCTACCGACCAGCAGATGACAGCGGCAAAGGTCAGCTGCGCGTGGCACTGTTTGGAGACACCGCCGGGGCGTTCGCCAAAAGCCGCCTCGCCTTTCTCAGCCGTCCAACATGCAAAGCAATCTTCTTCGCCTGGCGCCCTCGGTTTTTGCCTTCGTGTTTCTTGCCAGCCAGCTCGGCGCTTGCTCGGGGGATGACTCGCCTCCGCCTACGGCTTGTTCGACCAACGCCCAGTGCCTCACTGGTCAGACGTGTACCAACGGCGTGTGCGTCAGCCCGCAAACCCCGACGGCGGGCGCAGCGGGCAACGCTTCGACCTCGGCCGGCAGCGGAAACAATGGCGGCAGCGTCAGCAGCGCAGGCGGCAACGTCAACAGCGCCGGCAGTGCCAACGTTGCCGGCACGAGCGCGGGCGGCATGGCCGGGTCGGTTGGCTCGGGCGGTTACGCCGGCACGCAGCCGATGGCCGGCACCAACTCGGGCGGTAGCGGCAGTGGTGGTAGCGGCAGTGGTGGTAGCGGCAGTGGCGGCATGAGCGGCGCCGGCATGGGCGGCAGCGGCAATCCGATCACCGTCGGCCAGTGCAAGGACGACTATTGGGCCGCGGCCAACAACGGCTCCGTAACGCGCTATGATTTCAAGCAGGGCACTTCACTGCCGGCTTGCGCTTACGCCATCACCCATACGGGTAACGGCAACGACGGCGACTGGGACACGGTCGAAGGTATCTCGACTGGTGACGGCGGCTATTTCGGCGCCATGAACACCACCGACTACGCGCAGGGCGCGGCTTGCGGCGCCTGCGTGGAAGCCAGCTACAACGGCAAGAAGGTCGTGCTCACCATCGTCGACGAGTGCCCGATCGGCTCGAACCCGGTTTGCACCAAGGGTCACATCGACTTGAGCCGCAAAGCCATTCGCCAGCTCGAGTCCAATGCCAGCCTCGAGAACTTGAAGAACGTCTCGTGGCACTACGTCAAATGCCCGGCCGCCGGCAACGTCAAGGTGCGCCTGCATCCGAACCAGACCGCCGACTGGCAACCCGTGATCATCGAGAACGGCCTCTATCCGCTCAAGAGCGTCACGTTGAACGGCGTGAACGCCACGCGCAGTGGCAACAATTCCGGCGGAAATGCCTGGATCGCGTCGCCCCAGAAGCCGCCGTACGTCGTCAAAGCGACCGACGTAAACAACAATGCCATCACCTTCAGCTACAGTGGCGGGAGCGGTCTGAAGGACGCGGGCCTTCAGTTCATGTGCCAGTGAGCGTCGGGTGATGGCATTCGTTGCCGCGCTGAGCGCTGGCGTAACTTACTGAGTGCCGCCGGTGCCGCCGGTGCCGGTTCCGCTAGTGCCGGTTCCGCCGTTGCCAGTGCCGCCGTTGCCGGGGCCGCCGCCACCGCCGGGGCCACCGCCGCCACCGCCGCCGCGACGTCCGCCGCCGCCGGTGTTGCCACCGAAGGTGAAGCCGCCGCCAGTGAAGCCGCCGAAGGTGAAGCCGCCGGTGTTGTTGCCGCCCATGTTTTGGATGGTGTTGCAGTTCCACTCGGTCATGGCAGTGGTGCCACCGCCACCCATCATGCCGCCCGCTCGTCGGCAGCGGCAGCGTTGGTCACCATAGGTGCACGACAAGCCCATGGTGAAGCCGCCGCCAGCAGCGGTCGGGTTCGTGCACATGTCGCCGTTCATTGGCGCGCTCGCCGGGCAATCGGGTGAGTTCATGCTGGAGGCGCCGCCGGAGCTGACTCCGCCGCCACCCGTCTTGCCGCCGTTGTTGTTGCCGGTGCCGGCCGTCGAGGTGCCGGAGCCGCCGGTGCCGGTGCTGGTGCTGCCCGACGTGCCGGTGCTGGTGCTGCCCGACGTGCCGGTGCTGGTGGTGCCGGCGGTGGGGGTGGTGCTGGTGCCGGCGGTGCCGGTATCGTCGCCGCCGCTGTCGTCCGAGCCGCCGCAGGCGCCGAACAGGCCAACGAGGACCAGGGGAAGGCCGAATTGCAATGGTTTCATCGAATCTCCGTGGGGGGGGCTATTTCTGGCTAAGGGAACATTCTTGTCGTCAGCCACGCGTGCTGCGACGGTCGCGAGCAAGTGCCTTCCGCGACTTCGTAGCTGCCCAGTAACCGGTGCTCGGAGCCAGCAGGCAGCCTGCTCGCCGCTCAACCGAAGTGGCCTCGCCGCCTTCCCCGAGGGGCGACGAGCCTAATTTTGCGTATCGTTTTGGTGCACAGCGCGCCTTTCCTTCAAGGGAATGCGCTGCTTTTCCAAGGCGACGAACACCCACGCTGCAAGGTTCGAGCGCCACTCGCCCAGCATTGAATGAGTAGACTCGAAGAGGTCTGGGCCGGCTGGCAACGGAGCTTTGGAAGGCAGCATTCGAGGTGGGGCCGCGACAAAAAGATTCGTCCCGTGGCATTAATTGGCATGGGTGAGACGCAGGGTGGGTCGCCGGGCGCTGCTGCGGCGGGCGGTGGGCTTGGGGCTGTCGTGCTCTGCACTTGGTCGCTCCTGGGCTGCGGTGAGACCGAGCGCACTCCGGAGGCCGCGCCGGTCGGCGGCAGCGCTTCCGTAAGCGGCACGACGTCGATGGGCGGCGCGGCGACGAACGGCAACGCTTCCGAAGGTGGCACGGTGAGCTCGACGAGCGGCTCGCCGGCCGTAGCCGGCAACGCGGGAGTTGTGCAGGAGCTGCGGGAGCTGCAGGAACGGCGGGCACGGCGGCTGAGCTGCCGCGGCCCCTCGACATCAGCGGCCGTTGGGCCATGTTCGACTTCGAAGATCCGGTCGGAGTGCGCTTGGTCGAGAACGCCTCCGGCACCTTGACTGGCCGAGGGTGCGCAGTGGATGCCCCGGACGCCTCTTCCCCTGGTGGCTCGACGCTGCAGCCTGACGGACCGAGTCTGTGCGGCGACATCATCGGTGCCGTCGCGGGCGATCGCGCCACCTTCGGCTTTACGTTCTGGGAGGGCTCCGGCTCCTACTCGACCGAGGTCACGATTTCGAACGATCTGCAGCGCATGACCGGCTTCTTCGACAATGGCTCTGGTGTCGGCGATGGCTCGTTTCGCGTGAGCTGGTTGCGGGTGCCTCCCGATCAGTGGTGGCTCCAGCGGCCGTCTTCGTTCGACGACCCGCTCGATGGCGGCTATGAGCTTACGCTCACGGGCGCTGACGCAGGAGCGCGCGCCGCGGGCGAGTACCTGGCCGAAAAAGTCTATCTCCTGAGCTATCGGCGCCAGGTGATACGTGGCGACCTCGGCGCGTTTTAGGCGACCGAGCTCTCGGTGCCAGCCGACGGAAGCTCCGTGCACGTGGGGCCCGTCCCTGCAACGTCGCCGGAGCTGCCCGTCGAGATGCAGCTCGATTTGGGCGCACAAGGCTTCACACGGGTTGCCGCAACGACTGCGAGCGGTCACGCCTACGTCTTCGCGGCGACGCTGGTGGCCCATCCTTGACCCGGAAGCCGAACGGCATTAGGGTGCGACTTCACTAAGGTGGCCGTCGCCTCATCGGCGACGACTACAGCACGTGTTCGATCCGCGCGGCGGAACGGCTCCTGCTTCTTCCAAATGGGCCGCACCGCACGATCTTGGTCGACGTTTCGACCGAGTGCCGAGGATCGAATGACCAACGACAGCCAACACGTGCTGGGCCTCACGCGGCTCGAGACGCGCGCATCTTCGCGCTGAGCTCGCCGCTTCATCGAATTTTGCCACGAAGTCCCTCCGCGTCAGGCTCAGCGGAAACGGACCACTTTTGGAGCCAGGATCGAGAATGCATCATGGGAAATCGTCTGTACGTAGGTAACCTGTCCTTCAACTCCACTCAGGACACACTGCGCGAGGCTTTCGCCGCGCACGGTGAGGTCGTCGATGTCCACCTCGTGGCGGATCGCATGACGGGACAGTCGCGCGGCTTCGGGTTCGTGACCATGGGCTCGCGTACGGAAGCCGAAGGCGCCATGTCGGCGATGAACGGTGCTGACCTCGACGGGCGTGCGCTGCGTGTCAACGAAGCCGAAGAGCGTTCCGGTGGCGGCGGTGGTGGTGGTCGCGGTGGCGGTGGCGGCGGCGGCGGCGGCGGCGGTGGTCGCGGCGGCGGCGGTGGTGGTGGCGGCCGTAACCATGGTTGGTGACCGCCCGTTCTTCGGGCGCGGACCGAACGTCGGTTACGTGCCCGGCCGGGATTTCACCGGCTCGCAACCCGAAGGCCGCAAGCCTTCGGGTGAGGCCAAGGTTGCGCCCGGTAAAGCCATCACCATCACGCAACAGTATCGCGAGCGTCACAACATGACGTACGAGCTGGATTGCGCGGGTGAAGCGCTAGTCTTGCGCGTGTTCTTTCCGCCTGAAGCGGGCCCCGTCGAATGGCGCATCGAAGCGCGCGGCAAGGGCGCTGGCGAGCCCGTCGTGGTCGATCGCGCAGCCGCGACACGTGAGCTGGCGTTTCAGGCCGTATGCGGCGCGTGGCCCACGGCTTCGTTGCCGACCAGCAACGGCTCCTATGATTGGGACGGCGTGACGCAGGTGCTGCGCAGCGTGCGCGCGCTCTAGCGATCCCTGACGAGGCGCGCGCCTCACGGCATGGCGCGCTTCCGTCGACCGTACATTTCACGTCGGATGCCTTGCGCGCGTTCTGTCGTTTGGCGGCTTGCGCGCGTCTCGGCACCGCACGGTTCGCGCCGCGCCCTTGCGCGCTCGGCGGCGGCGCCCATCGGGCGAATCGAGCGCGAGAGCGAACCGGAATCGGCGAGCAGCCGGCTCGCTGTTCGGTTCAGCCCTCTTGCCACTCCGCCAAGGGCTGCGGACCGGGGACGATGTCCGCGATGTCCGGATCTTCACCGGGGGCGGCTGCCGGGCGGTTGACCTTCTCGATCTTCCGCTGCTCGCGCTGGACGGCCTTGTCTTTCGCCTTGTCCTGACGGGCCTTTTCCTTGAGTCGCTTGTTGGCAGAAATGGGCATCGAGGGCTTTCTTGCCGGAGCTGGTCGGTGGTTTTGCGGGCCCTGACGGCCCCAGAAACCACGACGCTCACGGCGGCTCAACTATGGAACAAACCTGCCGGAGATGCCAGCACTGCTGGCACGCGGTCTCGTGTGGGTCCCCGCGGGTTGCCGGGCTAGCTGGCAACCCCTCGGAATTGGCTGCGGTAGAGGTGCTCGTAAAATCCATGCTGGCCGAGCAGCTGGTCGTGCGTGCCGCGCTCGATGATCGCGCCGTCTTTGATGACCAAGATTTGCGTGGCCTCTCGGATCGTGCTGAGGCGATGGGCGATCACGAAGCTGGTGCGGCCCTTCATCAACCCGAGGAGTGCTTTTTGAATGCGCGCCTCGGTGCGCGTGTCCACGCTGCTCGTGGCCTCGTCCAAAATCAAAATGGCCGGATCGGCCAAAATGGTGCGCGCGATCGCCAATAGCTGGCGTTGGCCCTGGCTGAGATTGCTGCCGCGCTCGGCCAAGCGAGTTTGGTAGCCGTGGGGCAAGAGGCGAATGAAAGGATCCGCTTCGGCCAGGCGCGCGGCCTCCATCACTTCTTCGTCCGTAGCGTCTAGCCGGCCGTAGCGAATGTTCTCGAGCACGCTGTCCGAGAACAAGAAGGTGTCTTGCAACACGATGCCCAGCTCGCGACGTAGCGCCGCTTTGGGCAGCCCACGCAAATCGGTGCCGTCGATGAGGATACTGCCGCTACGCAGCTCGTAGAAGCGCGTGAGCAAGTTCACGATCGTGGTCTTGCCGGCGCCGGTGGGGCCGACCAAGGCGACGAGCTCGCCCGGCTTCGCTTCGAGCGACATGTCGGCAATGGTCGTGCTGCCCGGGGTGTAACCGAAGTCGACGTGCTCGAAGCGGACGTGACCGCGGAAGCGCCGACGCGCCGCCGAGCCGGTGGCGTCGACCTCCACGTCTTCGTCCAAGACCTCGAACACTCGCTCCGCGCCGGCCAGCGCCGCCTGCACGGTGTTGTACAGGTTGGACAACTGGCGCAAAGGGTTGATGAAATTTTGCCCGTAGTTGATGAAGGTGGCGATGACACCGACGCTGACCAAGCCCGCCAGCGCCAAGTAGCCACCCAACCCCGCCAGCACGATCACGAACAAATTGCCCAGCACGGCCGTGAGCGGCATCAGCAAGAGCGCGTAGCTGTTGGCGTAGACGGAGCTCTCGTAGACGCTCTGGTTGTGCCGATCGAAGCGCTCGACCACGGCGTCGGTGCGGCGGAAGATCTTCACGATGCGCAGGCCGCTCAGGCCCTCTTCCATCACCGCGTTCAGCTGGCCAAGCTCCTTCTGTAGCTCGCGAAAGCCGCGGCGCGTGTAGACCGCGACGAAGCGCGTGAACCAGAGCATGAGCGGCACGACCAAAACCGCGGCCAGGGCCAGCCAATGGTCGAGCACGAACATGGCCACGACGATGCCCACCATCGACAGCACGCTAGCGAGCAGCGACGTGATGTTCTGCGAGACGGCTTGGTTGACGGCGTCGATGTCGCTGGTCAAGCGGCTCATCAGCTCGCCGGCGGGCCGCTGATCGAAGAACGCCATCGACAGACGCTGCAAATGGCCGAACAGCCGCGAGCGCAGGTCCGAGAGCGCGCGCTGCGACACGCTGGCCATCACCCAATTGGCGACCAGCTGCAGCAAGTTGCTGGACAGGTACGCGGCGAGCATCCAGAGGGCGGTACGCGCAAGCCCGCTCGCGTCGTGCCCGCCCACGTAGCGGTCGATGGCTCGGCCCATCAAATACGGCCCCAGCAAGCCGAGCAGCGTGTAGCCGACGACACAGCCGGAAACGAACAGCAGCTGCGCACGAAATGGCGAGAAATAGCCGCCCAGCCTGCGCAGGGTGCCGCGCGTGTCCCGCGCTCGCTCGATGCGCACGCCGGGGCGTGGCCCCCCGGGCGCCATGGCCGTGGCCGCAGCGTCGCGCGCCCGCTGGGGTTGGTCGCTCACGCCGGAACCCCTGCGCCCAGCTGGGAATCGTAAATTTCGCGGTAAATCGGGCTGCTCTGCAGCAGCTCGGCGTGCGTGCCCTGGGCCACGATGCGGCCGTGCTCCAGCACCAAAATTCGGTCCGCCCGCAGCACGCTGCTGATGCGCTGCGCGACGACGAACAGCGTGCCGGCGCCCGCACGAGCTCGGAGCGCGTCTTGGATCTTGCCTTCGGTCTCGATGTCGACGGCGCTGGTGCTGTCGTCCAAAATCAAGATGCTTGCTTCGAGCACGAGCGCCCGCGCAATGCACAAGCGCTGCCGCTGGCCGCCAGAAAAATTGGAGCCGCGAGGCGCTACACGGGCCCCGTACTGCTCGGGCAATTGGCTGATGAAGTCGTGGGCTTGGGCGGCGCGGGCGGCGGCCTCCAGCTCGGCGTCGGTGGCGTGTGGTTTGCCGTACGCCAGGTTCTCGCGCACCGTGCCGGCAAAGAGCAGCGCTTCTTGTGGCACGATGGCCACGCGATCCAAGAGCGAAGCCTGCGTGACGTCGCGTACGTCGAGCCCCTGCACCAGCACGGCGCCGCGCGTGACCTCGTACAAGCGTGGAATCAGGTTGACGAGCGTGCTCTTGCCCACGCCGGTCGCCCCCAAAATGGCCAGCATTTGCCCGGGTTGGGCGGCGAACGCGATGCCTTGCAACACGGCCTCGCTCACTTCCGCGTCGGCGGGCTCGCCGTTCTCGCCGTACGCGAACCACACGTCGTCGAACCTGACGTCGACGCGGGACGCCGCTGGTAGTTGCTTGGCGTCGGGTCGGTCGCGGATCTCCGGCTCGGTGGACAACACTTCCTCGACGCGGCGTAGCGACGCGAAGCCGGCCGCCCACATGTTGGACAGCATCGTCATCAAGACGAGCGGAGTCATGGTGCTGAGCAAGTAGTTGGCGAAGGCGACGATTTGCCCGAGCGTGAGCCGGCCGTGAATGGTCTGCAGGCCGCCCGCCCAGATCACCACCACCGTGCCGATGTTGATGCACGAGGTCAGTGCCGGCATCATGGTGGAGGAGAACTTGCTGACCGCGATGGAGCGATCGGTCAGCTCGGAGTTGGCGACGCCGAAGCGCTCGATCTCGCGCTCGGCGCGCACCAACGACTTGACCAGCCGCGCGCCGGCGATGTTCTCTTGCAAGACGCCGTTGAGGGCGTCGAGCTTCAGCTGCACCTTGCGGAACAGCGGCTCGGTCTTGAGCACGAAAAAGACGATCAGGGCCGAGGTGACGAGCAAGAGCGGCAGCAAAGAGAGCGCCAAATCGCGGCTGGTGCTCACCATCAGCGCCAAGCTGCCCAGCATCATCAGCGGCGCGCGCGTGCCAATACGCAGCGAGATCTGCACCAAGCCTTTGACGGCGTTGACGTCGCTGGTCAGGCGCACGAGCAGTTGGCCGGTCTGGGCGCGGTCCAAGTTGCCGTACGAAAAGCTCTGCATCTTCAGGAACAGCGCGCGCCGCAGATCACGCGCCACGCCTTCGCCGACGCGCACCGAGGTCACGTTGTTGCCGATCGCGATCAGCGTGCTGAGCGCCGACACCGCGAGCATGAGCAATGACGTGTGAATGACCAGCGCGCGGTCACGCTTGCCGATGCCTTCGTCGATGATGCGCTGCACGAGCCGCGGAATCGCCAGATCGAACACCACCAGCGTGGCGAGCAGCAGGAGTGCGACCAGTGAAAGGCCGCGGTAGGGCTTCAAGAAGACGAAGAGCCGACGGAGCGCCAGAGCGGCGCCGAGTCTATCTCACTTGCGCCGCGCTAGCGCCCTTTACGGAGCCGGTCGCGGGTTGCCGACGAAGTCGAGCCCGAGGTCGATGGTCGCTTCCAGGCCATGATCCAGGACTTGCCAGCGGAGCGCATCGGCGTCCGGCTTGTCGAGCGGGCCGAGCACGAGCGCGAAGCGCCCACTCCCCGGTCGCGAGGTCTCGTAAATGCGCGGCTGGATGCCGTTTGGCTCGAAGCGCCGCAGGGTTTTCAGTAGATCCGGCACGGCGGCGGCGCGCCCCAGCTCCACGAAATGCGTCGGCTCCACGAACACCGACAAGCGCCCGAGCGTCTCGGTGCCGTCGCTCAGCTGCACCGCAAGGCCCTTGCACATGACGTCCGGGGTCGGGGACACGGCGTGCTTCCAGCTGGCCAGCGCCGAAGCTTCGCCGCGTTTGCGCAGCTCGATGCCGAGGCCGGTCAGTAGGTCTTGCAGCGGGCTCACCGCCTTCAAGAGCCGCCAGGCCTCACCACCGGGCTCGGCGAGCGCGGGGAGGCAAATGGCCTCGTTGTTGGAACCAATTACGCACAGCTCGAGCGGTGCCTCGAGCGGCAACACCTTTTGCCCGGCCTCGCTCGGGATCATGCTGCCGAGCCGGAGCCGATACGGACCGCCGTTCACGTTGTCGGGAGCGCACGCGACGCAGCTCAAGCCCGACGGACAGGCGGACAGGGCCGGTGTGGCGCTCTTGCAAGCGCTGCCGGCGCAACATTCGCGCTCGCACCGGCTGCGGAACAGCAGGGGGACGGGCGGCGCATGGGCCGAGGCGCTCGTGCGCACCAGCTCGCCCCCGGCGCTCGTGACGGGCGCAGTGGGGGCGGGGCGTAGCCATAGCAACGCGGCCGCTGCCGCCAGCGCGCCGCACGCCCCGGCCAGCGCGTAGCCGGCCAAGCGCGGCTTCGCCGGAAGCGTGGCGACCTTGGCGCCGGTGGGCGCTCGGTAGTTTCGCAAGCTCTCCGGCAGCTCCAGCTCGGCCAGCGCGGCTTCGGCGCGCTCGACTTCGGCGGGGCTGGTGGGGATGAGGTCGTCCGCGGCGCCGAGCGCGCGCCAGGTGCCGTCGTCGAGCGGCGATTCGTCGTCGAGCTTCGGGCTCATGCGTCCTCCGTCAGCGCCGACAGGCGCGTGGCCAGGTATTCTTTCAACTTCTTGGTGGCACGGCTGCGAATGGCGCGGATGTTTTCGCTCGTGGTTTGCCAGCGCCGGGCCAGCTCGGCCGAGACGTCGTTGGGCAAGCGTTGGTGGTCTTCGCCGGGGCGAAAATACAGCGCGGCGACCCGCAATACGTCGCGCTCGCGCTCGTTCAACGTGTCGAGCGCCTCGCGCAACAAACGCAGCTTGGGCGAGCGCGACGAGGGTGGTCCCGGCTCCGGCTCGGCCAGCGTTTCGAGGTAGGGAGACGCCGACACTTCGCGCGCGCCGGCCAACCAATCCGCCAGCAGGCGCTGGGCGATGCGCCCGAGCCAGGCCCGCGAGCGTCTGCGCTGACTGTCTTGGTCCCAGGCGTCACCGCCGTGGTAGCTGGCCGCTCGCGCGAAGGCGCGGAAGAACGTCTCTTGCACCAAGTCTTCCACTTCGCGTCCGGAGAGCGCGAGCGGGCGGCGGACGCGTTGTACCAGCACGCAATACAAGTAGCGCGCGTGCCGATCGTAAAACTCGGTTTCGGCAGCGCGTGCGGCGACCGCGTTCGTTGCGCGCTGGCTCACGCGTTCGAGAAGCTCGGCGTCCGAGACGTGGTCGACGGCGGGAGAGGGCACGAAGGCTCGCGACGATAACATGCAAAGGGCCTGGCCCTTACCTCTACGCCGAAGCGTGACAGCGGATATTGTCGCAGTTTTTGGGGATTAGTCCGTCACGCATCGGCGTAGCTCCTGGCACGATGACGCGACTCTTTTGGGTTTGGGCGGCGGTGCTGACGTGTATTTGTAGTTCCTCGAAACCGGCCTCGGCAGAAGGGGCTTTGGCCGCAACACCGCCGACGCTGTGCGCGCTCGACGACACCGAAGCGTATCGAGGCTTGCGACGCAGCGACGCCTTCGGCGCCGGCGAGGTGGTGCTCACTTTCGACGACGGGCCTCAGCCGGTGCCGACGAAAAAGCTGCTCGACGTGCTCGAGCGGCACGGCTACACGGCGACGTTTTTCGTCGTGGGCTCGTGGGTCCGTGCTGACACCTACCAGTTGATTCAACGCATGGTGACGAGCGGCCACGAAATCGGTACCCACACCTACAGCCACGACGAGCGCCTCACGCGGCGCGGTTGGGGGGTCGAATACATCGAGGGGCAGTACGAGCTAACCCACGTGTTGGTGGAGATTTCGCTCTTGGCGACTTCCGGCAAAGACTTCAAGGACCTCTATCGTCGGGTCTTCGAGCACGAGCCGGGCGTGCCGCTGTCACCCGCTCAGGTCCGCCGCCAATGGCGCAACATCGAGCGCAACCACCTGCAGCTCTTGGCCGAGCGTGGCTTCGACGCGCAGCACCGCGTTTATCCGATGCTGTTCGCGCGTCCGCCGGGTGGCATTCCGTACGAGGGGCACTGGCCGAAATCGATGCGCGACGAGCACGAGGCCGCGCTGCGAAACCTGGGCCTGTTGAACGTGCTGTGGCATGGGGGCTCGGGAGACACCGTCCTCGGCAGACTGGACGACCCGCAGTTCTTGCTCGACAACCTGCGCTTTCACAGCAAGCGCGGCGGAATCTTGTTGATTCACGACCGCATGCGCCACGACGCCCTGAAGGCGGCGTTCGAGCGCATCGCGCAAGATCCGAAGATTCACGTCACCACGCTGAGGAGCGCGATGGCCGCCAAGTACGCTTGTGCTCCGAGCGAGCTATACGCTTCGCTGCACCCGACCGCGGCCGTTGCCACCCGCGAAGTGACCGCGAGCACGAGCACGAGCCAATGAGTCGACGCTACTGAACCGGAAAGGTGCCGGTCGAGCCAGCCGGGGCAGGCGTCGGAGCCGCGGCAGGCGGTGGGGCTGCGGCCGGTGGCGGGGACGCCGGGGGCGGCGGGGACCCGGCTGGCGTTGCCGGCGCCGGTGCGGGCGCGGCGTTGGGCGTCTGACCGCGCTGCTCGGGTGTGAGCCAGAAGCGCGAGCTCGGGCAAGCGCGGAAGCGTTGCTCGGTGGCTTCGCAGCTTTCGTGCTCGATGACCACCGGCTTGGGCAAGACCGCCGGCACGATGTCGTCCCAACGGAAGAGCAGCGCCGCGCCCACGGTCTTCACGCTGTCGCCGGAGAACGCGCCGCCCAGCGTCGAGAACATGCCGTACAGGTTGATGTCGGCGGTCTTTCCGAGGTGAAACGCGGCTTCGAGCCCGAAACGCATCGGCACCGACACCCCGACGTCGATGGTGACGCCCTTTGCCAGCGCGTTCTGCACGGCTTCTTGTTTCAGGGTCGCCATGTGCGTGGTCGGGTCGATCGTGACCACCGAGGGATCGGTCGCGTCGATGCTGACGCCTTCCGGACGGACGATGGTGTCGACGTTGGCGCTGAAAGCGAGCTCGTACCAAGGGGTAAAGGTGAGGTACCGCGAGGGCGAAATCGGTAGCCCGAAGCCGAGCACGAACGGCACGGTGAGGAAGTTGCGCTCGCCGCTGATGTACGCGGTCGGCACGCCGCCCAGGTGCAATGCGAACGCTGCCTTCGGAACTCCGTCGTCGTACCGGCCAGCGATTGGGAATTCGAGCACGGCGACGCCGCTGCCGGCCACACCGTGGGCGCGGCTGTCGGCTTCGGCTTGTTTGAAGTTGACGTAGTGGATGCCGAACTGCGCGCTCAGGCGGCCGGAAGTGGACGTGAAGTTCGCGTTGTAGCTGAAGGTATTGAAGCTGCCGGCGCTACTGAAGCCGTGCCGGTAGCCGAACACCACGCTGGAGGCGCGTGTGTCGTAGGTCGACACCGCTGGCGCGTGCGTGCCCGCCGTGGCGGCCGCGTGCCCTGCGACCATCGTCGCGCCCAAAGCAGCAGCCATGCCCAAGAACGCGTGGACCCGAAACCTCATCCCCCCGAATACGTTCGCTTTGCCAGCGAACTTAAGCAGCCGCCCCGAACAGGGCCGCTCTGCCGGCTCCGGCCGGCGGGACTAAGCCCGGCGGGATGCCGCGCCTTAGTGAGTTTGCTGTTCGAGCATCGGGCCTAGAGCCCTTGCGCGGCTACCGCAACTGGGCTGTCTTCGGGCCCATGGTCGTGAAGGCTCCTCGCGCTCGCGGCGGCGCGCTCGCAACGAGCGGCGGTAACTCCTTCGACAAGATTCGGCGAGTGGTGAAGCAGATACCGCGGGGCCGAGTCATGACTTATGGAGACGTGGCCGCGGCGGCGGGGATGCCGGGAGCGGCGCGCACGGTGGGCTATGCCATGCGCGCGCTGGGGCGCGACGTGCCATGGCAGCGGGTGCTCGGGCGACGCGATCCGCGGAGCGCCCACATCACCATTCGTGACGGCCAGGGCAAGGCCGAGCAACGGCGTCTGCTCGAACGAGAGGGAGTCGGCTTCGATGCGCGCGGTGGCGTTCGTTTGGCGGAGTTCGGGTGGTGGCCGCCGCGCCGGAAGCCGCCGAGCAAGCGCGGTTAGGCGTCGTCGTGCTCACCGCCCAGCTGGCGCTCGTACAGCGAGCGCACGAAGCCGATGGTGTCGGCTTCGCTGGCCGATTTGTCGTCTCGGTAGCGGCGCACGCGCGCGAAACGGAGCGCCAGCCCTCCCGGATAAACCGGGCTCTTTTGCAGTCCGTCGAAGGCGATTTCGACCACCAGCTCCGGCCGGACGTGGACCACCCACTCACTCTCGCTCGTCGCCAGCTCACGCAGCTTTTGCGTCTGCCAGGCCAGGGTCTCGTCGGTCAGCCCCTTGAAGGTCTTGCCCAACATCACGAAGCCGCCCGTCTCGGGATCGCGCGCACCCAGGTGCAGGTTGCTGAGCCAACCTTTGCGCCGGCCGTTGCCCCACTCGGCGGCTAGCACCACCAGATCGAGCGTCGGCGCTGGTTTCAGCTTCAGCCAGCCCGCTCCGCGCCTTCCCGCCTCGTAGCTCGAGGCCAGGCTCTTCACGACCACGCCTTCGTGCCCGCTTTGCAGGGCGGCCTGCATCAACGCTTCGCCCGCCTCGACGTCGCTGGCGTTTTCGACCAACGCGCGCACGACGCGAGAGGTCGGCGGCACGGCGGTGCACAAGGCCGCCCAGCGCTCGGCGTTGGTCTTTTCGACCAAGACTTCACCGTTCAGGTACAGGCAATCGAAGAAAAACGCGGAGAGCGGCAGGCTGTCGGCAAGCTCGTTGACCGCGAGCTTTCGTCCAAAGCGCCGCATCGTCACTTGAAAGGGCTGGGGGCGGCCGCCGGCTGTCAGCGCGATGGCTTCGCCGTCGAGCACCAACGTCTGCGCGTCGAATGAGCGGGCCAGCGCCACGACCTCGGGTAGCGCGTCGGTCAGCTCGTTGCCGTGCCGCGAGTAGACGGCGACGCGCTCTCCGGCGCGGTGCACCTGAATGCGCGCGCCGTCGAGCTTTTGCTCGAACGCGCAGGGCGCCAGGCGCGCAATGGCGTCGGTGACATGCTCTGCGGTCTGCGCGAGCATGGGCCGCAGCGGGCGAAATAGCTCGATGCTCAGCTCGGCCAGCGCCGCTGCGCCGCCGCCCAACGCGCGCGCCGCGACCTCGGTGGCGTCGCCGGCGAACAACATGGCGCGCCGCAGCAGCGCTGGCGAGATGTTGGTCGTTTGCCCGAGCGCGTCCACAACCAACGCCTCCAGCGCCCCTTGCCGCAGCTCTCCCACCACCAGGCGTGTCACGAAGTCGCGTTCCTCGGAGCTCAGGCGTGCAAACAAGTCCTTCAAGAGCTCGTCGCGGCGCAGGCTCGAGCCTTTGCCGCTCAGGTTCGCGAGCGCTTGAAACGTGTCGTCGAGCTCGCTCACGGTAACGCTCGGCTCGGTTGCGGCAATGGAGCCTTGCAGCCGCTGCAGCAGCCGATAACCCACGCCGAGCTTGCCTTGCCGCAGCTCTCCGCACAGAAAGCCGACCGCCGCGCGCACCTCGTGCGCTTCGAGCTGGCTCAGGAGCTGGGCGAGCCGCTCCGTCTTTTGCTTGCGCGAGCGGGTCGCGGCGACGTCTCGCGAGGCGGCGACGACTTCGGCCAGTTTCAACATCGCCCGACCATGATAGCGTGACCTGATGGCGGGTCAGGCGAAGGGCTGGTTGGTTTGCGGCATGCTCGTGGCTGGACTGCTGGGCGCCTGTGGCAGCCCGCCCCAAGGCGGGACCAAGGCGCCCACCTCCGCGCCGGCCACCGAGCGCGAACAGCCCATTCCCGCCGACTTGCAAGCGGCCGTTGCGCGCTCTTGCGACATCGGTCGCGAGCTGTACGTGCTCGACAAGGTCGCGGCCATCGGCACCGATGTCCTGTTGGTCAACGTTCCGCACCCCGAAGCCAAACACGTGATCGGCTACTTGCCGCTGGGGGAGGGCGATGACGACGGGCAACCGACGGGCGCCTTTCAAGTCGCTTTCTTCACCTCCGAACAGCCGACACGCATTGCCTATCGAATTCACATCGCTGCCCATCAACAGCCCCGCTTCGAAGCGCTCGAGCCGCCGGAGGTGGCGCCCGAGGGATTCGCGGCGCTGGCTCGTTCGCGACAAGCCGCTCTCGCGGCCGTGCCCCATCCGACCCAACCCCTCAATCCGGTGTTGATTCCGGCCGAGGCCTACGGCGAAAGCGGCACGCTCGTTTATCTGATCGCCGGCACGACGAAACCCAAGCTCGCCATCTTCGGCAAGCACTACCGGGTGCTCGTCCCCACGGGCGGGACCCAAGTGAGCTACTTGAAGGAGCTGACCAAGACCGTTTTGGAGGTACCGACGGAGGAGGCCGGTCACGACGCGGTGGCCCTCACCATCACCCATTTGGTCACGGACTATCCGCTAGAAACGCATGTTTTCACCAGCCTGCTCCTGCGGCTGCCCGTCTACGTGGGTACGAGTCGCGGAATGTGGCGGGTAAACGGGGACCAGATCGCGTTTCTCGGCAAAGGTTCGTGATCGAGCCAGCGCGGCGTTGAGTCGCGGGGGGCATTTCTGCCACCATGCCGCGCCGATGAGCAAAGCGTCGAAGCGCGAGACCAACGCCGCGGTCCTGAAGCAAGCCATGATTCGGCGCTTGCCGCGCCGCCTGCAGTGTTCGGGCGAGCTCGGGTTACCCGCCGTGCCGGCGCTGCTCGAGCACTACGTCAAGATCTTCGACGGCATTTGGGAGAGCGTCGGCCGCAAATTCACCGAGCCCGAGCTCGACGAATTTCGCAAGTCGTTGGCGGCGCGCCTCCAGCAAGCCTTCGAAGCGTCGTCCAGCTCCAAGGTCATCGTCACCTACCAGACCGATCCGTCGCCGAAGACCAGCTTGACCTGGAAGATCGTGGCCATGAAGGCCGATTTCACCGACGAGTACAAGTATTGGGTCGACACCCGTACCCCGCCGTTGTTCGGCAAAGATCCGGACGCCAAGGCCATGGACGTCGCGCGCTCGTTGGGCGCACCGGGCGACGTCAGCATCTTGGACGTGGGCGCTGGCACCGGCAGAAATACGTTGCCGCTCGCGCGTGAAGGCTTCGCCGTCGACGCTCTCGAGCCCGCCACGGCGCTCTCCACCATCTTGCGCGACACCGTGACCGCCGAAAACCTCGGCGTAGGCGTCGTCGAGGGCAACATTCTCGACCCCGCGCTCGAGCTACCCAAGCCGCAGTATCGGATGATCTTGTTGTCCGAGGTGGTGGCGTCGCATTTCCGCAACGTCGAGCAAATAAGGCAGTTGTTCGAAGTGGCGGCCGCGCGGCTCTTGCCCGGCGGCGTGCTGGTTTTCAACGCCTTCTTGAGCGACGGTGGCTACAAGCCCGACGACGTTGCGCGCCAGTTGTCACAGGTGCTCTGGTGCTGCCTGTTCACCCGGCATGATCTCGAGCTGGCCTCGAAGGGCTTGCCCCTCGAGCGTGTCGTTGACGAATCGGCGGCCGAATACGAGCGTGCTCACCTGCCTGAAGGTCAGTACCCCTCCACCGGCTGGTACGAGGGCTGGTGCGGCGGCCAAGACCTGTTCGACCTACCCGCCGAGCGGCCGCCCATGGAGCTACGCTGGTTGGTGTACCGGCGCGTGGGGGCAGGCGACGCCGAATTCGCTTCGACCCAGGGAGCGTAGCGCGTGCCGCCCACCGGAAAGATGAGCTAGGTTCTGCGCCCATGCCGACCGAGTCGGTTCGGCCCCCAGCCGAAGTCGTCCCACGTTTAGCCGTTCGCGATCCCGATCAATGGCTCGCCCTCGTGTGTTGGCTGGTGGTCGCGTTTTCGTCGCTGTCCATTCTGCTGTTCTCGTTCGGGCGCGACCAAGGGATCTACGGGCTGGTGGCCGACGTCATGCTCAAGGGTGGCATGCCGTACCGCGACGCTTGGGACTTCAAGCCGCCCGGCATCTTTCTGGTCTACGGCTTGGCGCAGGGGCTGTTCGGCAAGTCGATGCTGTCGATCCGCTTGCTGGAGGTGATCGGCCTCGTTGCCACCGTGCTCGGCTTCCAGCGTCTGGCGCAGGTGTTCTTCGACAAGCCCAAGGCCGGGCTGGTGTGCGGCGCCGTCGCGGCCCTGGTGCAGGCCGAGCTCGAGTTTTGGCACACCGCGCAGCCGGAAACCTTCGGCGGCTACCTGACGATAGCGGCGCTGGTAGTCGTGACGCTGGAGCTCCCACCGCCTCGCCGGTGGCTCGTTCCGTTCGGCACCGGCGCGTTGTTCGGCTTGTGCGCGCTGCTGAAGCCGCCGCTGGGCGGTGGCATTTTGGTGTGCGGCGCCTATCTCCTGACCCGTGAGCAGACTCACGCCGCCAAGTTGCCGCGCTTGGTGCGCACGGCGCTGGTGGTGAGCGCGGGCTTCGCCACCCCTATCTTGCTGGTGTTCGCCTGGATTGCCGCGCGCGGCGCTTGGCCGGCGTTTTGGTGGACTTTCCACGACTTCGTTCCCGGCTACACCAAGCTGAATTGGAGCGAAGCGCACGCCTCGGCCTGGCTCTACTACGCGCTCGAAGAAGCCTTCGTGAAGTTCTCGGCGCTGTCGGCCTTCGGCTTCATCGCCGCGATTGCCATGACGCCGCTGCACGCGCGCGAGCGCGAAGGCATCTACTTGGTGCTGGGCATCATCGCCATTCAGGTGACCGGCATCGTGATGCAGGGCAAATTCTTCCCCTATCACTACGCGGCCACGCTACTGATGATCGCCTTCATGTCCGGGCTGGGGCTGTACAAGCTCTACCGCCGTTGCTTGATGGCGGGGCCCGGTAGCTTGCTGGCGCTGGCGGCGTTCGTGGCCGTGGCCGTCGACATGCGCGACGGGGCGCGTGACTTGCCGCAGGGTTTTTGGCAGCGCACGCAAATGCGGCTCTCGTTCTTGCTTCGCCGCGCGCCCTTTCAAAGCCGCGTCGATCTCGACCGCGAGCTGAGCTACGTGGCCGACTACAACCTCGACGCCGATCGTCAAGTGGCGCTCGACGTGCGCTCGCGCACCGGCAGCACGGACTCCCTATTCATCTGGGGCTTCGAGCCGGCCATCTATTTCCTGGCGGAGCGGCCGCTGGCCAGCCGCTGGACCTACGACGTGCCGCAGCGCTCACCCTGGCAACGCGGCTACGCGCGACGCGAGCTACTCAAAGATCTGTCGGTCAATCGCCCCAAGATCATCGTGGTCGAGCGGCGCGACGTCTTCCCCTCGGTGACCGGCAGCCCGCTCGATTCGAAGGACGAGCTACCCAACTTTCCCGAGCTGAAGGCGCTGATCGACAACCAGTACCGCAAGGTGCGAGAAATCGAAGACTTCGAGATCTACGAGCGTTCCGAGCTCGGCGGCTGAGCCTCGCCCCGCCCGCGAAGCTTGCGCGAGCGCGCGCCGGAGGGCCCGCAGTAGTCGGGCCGAGCTGCATCCGCTACAAGCGGAAGCGTGACGAAGCGCGCCTTTGCCAGCCAGCTTGCCGTCGCCGGATTGTCGGTGACGCTCGCGGCGTTGGCCGAGGCCGCGGCCAGCGCTGGTCGGCTCGGGTCGAGCGCGCCCGTTGCGGTTGCGCTCGATGGGCTGTGGACGCTGGGGTTGTGGACGGTGCCGGCGATGCTGGCCAGCTTGGCCTTGGCTTGGGGGTTGGCGGCGTTGTGCGGTGAGGATTCGTTGCTCGAGACGCTGCGCGTGCAGTGGGCGATGCCCGCGCGCCGCGACGCCTTGCTGGTCGGCATGTTCGCGGGACCAGCGTTGCTGGGTTGGGTGTTCGTCGTCGCCCGAGCCACCATAACCTTTCACAACGTCGAGCTGGCGGCGGCGCTCACGGCGCTGGCGACGCTCGGTGCGGTCGTGGTGCTGGCGGTGCTGGGGCTCTCGGGTTTTCGCGCGCTCCGTCGTAGCCGTGAGGCGGGGCGCCAGCTGCGCGCGCTGCCGGCGTTGGCGTTGGGTTTCAAGCTACTGGTGCTGGTGTCGATAACGGTGGCGTGCCGCAGCGGGCTCGTGCAGCTGGAGCCGCGGCTTTTAGCGGCACCGCTTTCGTTTCTAGTCGGCTTCGTCGCGTTCGACGGCTCCGAGCGGTTGCGGCTTCGGGGCGGTCGCGTTGCGGTATTGGCCGCGATCGTGATGGGGCTTTGTTGGCTGCTACTGCTGTTCGGCGGCGAGCGTGCGGCGACGTCGCTGGCTCGCCAGACCAGCTGGTCGAAGATCCTCATTTCGGGCCTGCAGCGCGCGAGTGATTTCGACGGCGACGGCTACTCGAGCTTCTTGGGCGGCGGTGACTGCGCTCCGTTCGACTCCGCCATCAACCCGAGCGCTTACGAGATTGTCGGTGATGGGCTGGACAATAACTGCGTCGCCGGAGACGGCGGGCGCGCCACGGAGCCGCGACGCCCCAGCTGGGGTCCCAGCGCTCACGGCGCACCCAGCAAGCTGAACGTGGTCGTGGTCACGATCGAGACGCTGCGCCGCGATCATGCTTCGTTCGTGCAGGCCGCGCACGACACCACGCCCACCTTGCGCTCGCTTTTGCCAGAGTCGTGGGTGTTCGAGCGCATGTACAGCGCGGCCCCGCTCACGCGCTTGGCGCTGGCCTCGCTGTTCAGCTCGTACGCGCCGTCCGAAATCGATTGGCTGACCCAGGCGCCGGAGAAGCGCATGCGCCGGCTGGGGCCGAAGACGCCGTGGTTGCCCGAGCTACTGCGCGCGCGCGGCTACGAAACCATCGCCGTCTTGACTGACTTTTCGGCCTTCACCCCGCAAGAAGACGGCGGCTTCGAGCGTGGTTTTCAGCACTACGACATCTCGACCAAGCTCGAATACCGTGGCGGCACGATGTGGGGCTTTCCGGCGGCAGAGCAGGTGGACAAGGCGCTGGCCTACGCGGAGCACGCACAGAAACCGTTCCTGCTCTGGCTCCATTTGTTCGAGCCGCACTACCGCTACGAGCAGCCGCCCGACGCGCCGGTGTTCGGCAGCGACGACCAGTCCCGCTACGATGCCGAGATTTGGCACGCGGATCACCAGCTGGGACGATTGATCGAGGGGCTCCGCAAGCAGGGCCTGTGGGACCAAACGTTGCTGTTCGTGAGCGGCGACCACGGTGAGGCGTTTGGCGAGCACGGCGACCGCTGGCACGGCTCGAATTTGCACGATCCTCAGCTGCGGCCGGCGGCCTTGTTGCGCATTCCGGGCATGACCGGCAAGCGCGTCGAACAGGCCGTCACGTTCACGGACATTGCGCCGACCCTCACCCGGGTGCTGGGTGATCGGCAATCTTTCGACCAATTGCGCGGTCGCAGCCTGGCGCCGCTGATGCATCACGCGCAGTTGCCGGGCGAAGAGCCCGGCTTCGTGGCGGAGACTTTTTCGGTCGACGACGGACACGCCTATCAAGCCGCGTGGCTGGCGTATCCACTGAAGCTCGTCTACGTCGAAGCCGGTCGCACCTTCTCGCTGTTCGATTTGGAGGCGGATCCGAACGAGCGCACGCCGCTCGACCCCGGCGCGGATCCGCGGGCGGCGCCGCTCTTGCGCGAGCTGACCAGCTACCTCGAGCGCACGCGCGCGCCGGCACGCTAAGACGGAGATTGCGCCGCGATGATGCGCCGCGCCACCTCGTCGAAGCGCGCCGCCACCACGTCGGGCACGATCGGCGAGCCGTTGCGTAGGGGGCACAGCTCACAGCGGTTTTGGGCGAACACCAGCGCCGAACGCAAAAGCGCGTGCTGTGCCGCCTCGACGTCGGTCGGGCTGTCGCCGACCATCCAGCTCCGCGCGGGGTCGAAGTCGCCGTTGGCCAGCGCTCGGTGCAAAAGGCCGGGCTTGGGCTTGCGGCAGTCGCAGCTCGTCACCAGCTCTTGCACGCCGTGGGGGCTGCCTTCCGGGTGGTGCCAGCAAACCTCGACGCTGGAAACGGCGATGCCGGCGTCCGCCAGCGCCGCCACCAGCGCGTGGTGCGTGCGATGAACGGCTTCCACACTGAACTGACCTTTGGCCGGCCCCGGCTGGTTGGTCGCGATCGCAAACCCGAAGCCCGCGGCTTTCAGCAGCGCCAGCCCGTCGAGCACGCCCGGCAGCAAGCGCAGCTGCGAGGGCGACCAAGCGACGGAGGTGACACCCGTCTCCTCGTCACGGACCACGTCGATCAGCGTGCCGTCGCGATCCAAGATGATGCCAGGTCGCGTCGCGCTCATTCAGCCAACTCCAAGCCCGAGCCAGAGCACCTTCATACTCCGGGCGGCGCCCTGATGTAAGGTGGCGGGCGTGCTGGCCCGCATCTGGCGACAACTGTCCGGCTGGCTCGACCGCGCGGCAGATTGGCTCGGTTTCGGCTGCGTGCTTTTGTGCATCGCGGTCGCGCTCCGCCCCGTTTTTCACGACCTCGACCTGTACGGTGGCCACGATTGGGACGAGATGAGCGCCCACCGGCTGTTTACGGTGAAGGCGCTGCTGCAATACCGCCAGCTGCCGTTGTGGATGCCGTACGCGTGCGGGGGCTTCTCGGAGTGGGGCAACGTGCAAGGCGCCAGCAACTTGGTGTCGCCGTTCTTGCCGTTCTATTTGCTGCTCGAGCTACGGCACGCCTTGCGGGTCGAGCTGCTCGGTACGCTGTTGCTCTCGGCCGTCGGCACCTGGTTGTTGGCGGGCGAGCTCACTCGCAGCGCGGCCGCGCGCACGTTCGCGTGCTTGGTGTTCGTCGCCAACGGTCGCTTCGCCTTGCAGGCCGCGACGGGGCACCTTTGGCATTTGCAATATTGCTACGTGCCGTGGGTCTTCTGGGGGTTCGAACGGCTGCTCGCGGAAAAGCGTTGGGCTTGGACGCCATGGTGCGTGGGCGGCGGCGCGTTTGCGGCCATGGTCTACGCTGGCGGCATCTATCCCTTGCCGCACGCGGCGGTGCTGCTGGTGGTTTACGCCGTGGCTCGTGCCGGGCTCGAAAAGACTTGGCGTCCGCTGGTCGCGCTTGCGGCGGTGGCGGCGCTGGGCGTCGGCCTTTCGGCGCCCAAATTGCTATCGGTGGCGCTCGATTTCGGCGAGCGCCCGCGGCTGGTGCCGTCCACCGAAGCCATCGATTTCGCCGTGCTGTGGCAGGCGCTGGTTGCGCCGGGCCAAATGCCAGGGGCAGGGCCGATCGCCGTTTCACAGTGGGGTTGGCACGAGTACGGCATGTACATTGGTTGGGCGCCGGCTCTGTTGCTGTTACTGGGCGCGCTCTGGTGGGCGCCCCGCCGCGAGCTCGCGCTCAAGCTGACGGGCGCGGTGGCGGTGGTGTTGGGCTTCGGAGCTTTTCATCCGCTCGCGCCGTGGACACTGCTGCATCAAGTGGGGCTGTTTCGCTCGCAACATGTTCCGACGCGCTGGCTGTATCCGGGGGTGTTGCTGTTCGGCGTGGCGGCGGCGGCGGCGTTTGGCCGCAGCATGGCCCGCTCGTCTCAGCGTCGGAACTTGGACCTGGCGCTGCTCGGCGGTTGTTTGCTGCTGGCGGTCGACATCGGGCGCGAGTCGAGCCAGCCGCTCGCTCATGCTTTTTGGATGCGCGCGCGGCAAGTGCCCGTCGCGCCGGCGTTCGTGCAGCTGGAACGCGCGCCGCGCAGCCTGCAATATCAACGTCGCGACTACGCGCCCGAAGCCGTACCAGCCGTCTTGGCCGGCGTCGGTGTTTTGCAGTGCACCATGCACGCAAGCCTCAACTTGTGGGCACCGAAAGCTGCCAATGGTCGTCCGTTCGGTATGGGCGCGCGCGGCCGCGATGGCGCCGACTACCGCGGCGAGGCGTTCACGGCTTCGGGCGTCGGCACGGCAAACATCGTCGCGTTTTCGCCGAACGAAATCGTGGTCGACGTGAACGGCGCCCGGGTCGGCGATCGTTTGGTCATCAACCAGAATTTCGATCCCGGCTGGCACGTCGACGGGCGACCGACGGAGGCGTACCGCGACGCGCTGGCGACTACCCTTTCGGCCGCGAATGGGCGCTACGCCTTTCGCTTTTGGCCTCGTGGTCTGACGCCGGGGCTGGCTTTGCTGGTGCTCACGTTGGCTGGCCTGGGCGCTTGGTACTACTGGCGCCGAGCTAACGCTGCCAAGTTGAGCCCGTAGGGAATGCGCAGCACGCCTTCCACTCGCGCTGCGACGGGGAAAACCCAGCGGTCGTAGAAGCGCAGGCTTCCCGAGCCGATGGCCCGCTGTTTGAGCACGCGCCCGCTGACGAGCCACGGCACGACGCCCGCCAAGTTGCCGTAGCGCAGCCATTCGACGAAAAAGCCGGCGTCTTCCAAGCGTTGCCGCAACAGCGGGCGGGTGTAGCGGCGCAGGTGGCCAACCGAAGTGTCGAGCGAGCCAAACAGCTCGGCGCGCGCCGGCACGAACACGGCCAGCGCTCCGCCCGGTTTGAGCGCATCGTGCAAGCTGCGCAAGCAGCCGACGTCGTCCAGCAAATGCTCGAGCACGTTCGACGACACGACGGCGTCGAGGCTGGCTTTGCCGTAGCTCGAAAGGTAAGTTTCGATGGTGCCGTGCACCGGCGTCACGCGTGCCGAGCCGGCAAAACGTCGGCACAGCCCGTCGAACAGCTGCGGGTCGGGCTCGAGCGCGAAGACGCGGGTGGCGCGCTCCAGCAAGAGCGCGCTCAAGATGCCGGTTCCCGCGCCGTGGTCCAGCACGTCGCCGCTCAGCGCTTCGCCGAACAGCCCCGCGATCCAGGCAAAGTAGCTGCGCGACTCGTCGCGGCTGGTGAGGCCGTAGGGCAGCGCGGGGGAAGGCATGGCGAGGGTTTAGTGCTTCGCTCGCCCGAGAACAATCGTAGTATCGGGGCCAGCATGTCGGCTTACAGCGCCCGCCGCAACGCGTTCGCGGCCCCCCAAAGCGTGCGGGCTTCGCGCGAGCGGACGCAGTACGTGGCTTGCTCGGTGTGCGGTGAGGCGGGCTCGCAGTACCTGTTCTTTCGCGCGGGCGTGCGCTTCGTGCGTTGCCAAGGTTGCGGCTTGGTTTACGTGAGCCCCGTGGGAGCGGCCGGCCCCTGCTACTTCGACGTCGCAGAAGTGGGCCGGCTGGTGACCCGGCGCGACCGCGTGCTTGCGCTCGAGGATCTGTCGCGGATGATTCAGCAGCTGGCCCGACAGCACGAGGCGCGGCATGGCAGCTTGCCGCGTCGCATTGTTTTGCTCGGACGCTACCTGGCGGAGCTGGCGGCTGAGCCCGCGCTCGCTGAGCTCGGGCTGGAGGTCGTGCGCATCGAAGGCGCGGCCTTCACGCGGTTGGTCGAAAACGCCGATTTTGCCGCCTGCGCGCCGCGCCTGCACCACGCCCAGCTCGTGATCTTGAACGAGCTTTTGGAAGCCTGCGCCGACCCGAGCAAGGTTTTGCGGCAGATCGTCGCGGCGGCGCCGCCCGAGGCGTCGGTGGCGGTGGCGTACGCCGACGTTGCCTCGTTGCCGGCGCGCTTGCTGCGCCGCCATTGGCCGGCATTTTTCGAGCTCAAGCGCTCTTACTTCGGCCTGCCGCAGCTGCTGCGCTTGGCGGAAGGGTGCGGGCTCGCGCTAGTGGCGCACACCGCGGTGCCAGCGCATCGCACGCCGCGCTATGCAGCCGTACGGCTGCTCGACGCGCTACCTCGGGCGCGCGGCGTCGAACGCTGGCTGCCGGCGGCTCCGCGCTTGCCGCTGAACACCGGCCTGCGCCTGGCCACGTTCGAAAAGCGCGCCGCCAGCGCCAGCCCGACTGCCGAAAAATTGTCGGTGGTGCTGCCCGTGTACGAGGAAGCCAGCACCGTTCGGCAGGTCATCGAAACCTTGCTCGCCAAGACGCTGCGCATCGACAAAGAGCTGCTGATCGTCGAGAGCGGCAGCCGCGACGGCACGCGCGAGATCGTCGCCGAATACGCCGACAGGCCCGGCGTTCGCGTCATTTACGAGCCCGCGCCTCGTGGTAAAGGGCACGCCGTCCGCACCGGCCTGGCCGCCTGCACGGGCACGATCGTGCTCATTCAGGACGCCGACCTGGAATACGACATCGATGACTACGATGCGCTGCTCGAGCCCATTTTGCAGCGGCGCGCCAGCTTCGTGCTCGGCTCGCGCACGCTGGGGGCCGGCGACTGGAAGGTCCGGCGTTTTGCCAGAGGCGCCCTGGCTGGCTTTGCGCTGAACGTGGCGCAGGTCGGCTTCGCCAAGACCTTCAACCTGCTCTACCAACAGCGCACGAGCGACGTGAACACCATGTTCAAGGTGTTCCGTCGCTCGTGTCTCGACACCTTCAGCTTGACCAGCGACGGCTTCGAGCTGGACATCGAGCTAGTGTGCAAGCTGGTGCGGGCCGGTCACGCGCCGCTCGAGGTGCCCGTCAACTACGTCGCGCGCGATTTTTCGCAGGGCAAGAAGATACGCTTCTGGCGCGACGCCTGGCCCGGCTACGCGGCGTTCTTCAAGTATCGCTGGGACGGCTAGCGCGCCGGCCGCGCCAGAGCGCGCCCAGCAGCAAAAGTCCGAGCCAAGCGCCGCTGGTGGGGTCGCGCTCGGCGGCCGTGTTCGCGACGCTGCAGCCGCCGCTGTGGCTGGTTTTGGTCTTGGGCAAATCGGCGGTGCGCAAGCAGGCGCCCAGCGAGGTGTCGCACTCATATTCGGCCGGGCAGGAGGTGTCGGCGGCGCTGCATTGCGGCACGCAAATGCCGGGCGGCTTGTTGGTGACGGTCCAACACACGTACGAGCCCGGGCAATCACCCGTACAGCTCAGCCCCAGCGGATCGATGATGGGGCTGTTGCTGCTGCTGCTGCTGCTGCCGCCGACAGCGTTCGCACCGGCGCTCGACGGCGAGCCGGGGCCGCCTGCCAGCGGCAAAGCGCTGCTGCCGCTGCCACCGCTGCCGCCACTGCTGCTGCCGCCGCTGGGCGTGCCGGGGTCGAAGCCCGTCGGCGGATCACCCGCCCATGCGGGGGGCGCGTAGTGGCCGCTGGTGGCCGCCTCGAACGTCTTTTCGATGATGAAGTCGCGCCAGGCCGAGACACCGCTGTAGATGCCGACCGTGCACTTTTGGTCGCCTCGCGACGTCACGCCGCTCACGCGGCCGTTCTTGTCGAGCGCGGGGCCGCCGGAATCACCCGAGCACACCGGGCTGTCGGCGATGAACTCGCCCTCCAGGACCAAATCCGTCCCGCACGCGCTGCCCTCGCAAAATACCGTGGCATCGGTCACGCCCATGCGGTGCCCCGCGGTTTGCCCGGTTTCGTCGGCCGGGTCTTGCAGGCCGTAGCCGATGGCCGCAAACACCTCGTTCGCAGCCAGCTCCTTGCTCAGGTTCGGCTCGATGGGGGTCGCCACGTTGGCGGGCACGCCTGCGCCGCTCAGCAAAAGCAGGGCAATGTCACGACCGCAAACCGCATTCCCCCCGTCCGGCACCCACAGCTGCGCCACGCGGAATGGGTCGAGGCCCTCGTCGCCGACGTTGGCCTCGACCGAAACCAACATGGTGGAGGCACGCTCAGTCGCCTTGAACGATGTCTTGCCGCAATCCACGCTCGCGCCATCGGCGGAGTCGAGCTCGGCCACACAGTGGTGCGCGGTCAGCACCAGGTTTTGCGTGAGCAACGTACCCGAGCAGGCTGGGTAGTAGCCGCCCTGTACTTGTTTGAGCAACGAGACCACGCCCTTGTGAGTCGTATCGAGCTTGCCGCCGATGATCGCGCTGTCGGCGCGGCCGATTTCTTCGCCGCTCGGCCCTTCGCAGCCGACGACCGTCAGCGACGCGGCCAGGGCCAACCCCGCCAGCACAGGCCCTTGGAACACGCTCCCGTGCAGACGAAACGGCATGAAGCTCGAGGGTACGGTCGTTCGTGGGTCGTCGCAACTACGCTCGCAGCGTCGGAAGGTCGATGTCGAAGCCTCACCCCGCGGACTGAAAGCCTTTTTCGTTCGTCCACGTAGGGCGGGCTATGCTCCCGCGCCATGTCGTTCGAGCCCCGCTGGGGCGCCGCCGCGCTGGACCCCGCCGCACACGATTTGCCGGCGCTGAAGCTGTCGTTCTTGCTGCGCCACGCGCCAGCGCGGGGCAAATTGATGGAGCTTGGCTCGGGCGAGGGCAAGGTGTTGCGAACCCTCGCGCGAGAGCGGCCGGCGCTCGAGCTCCTGGGCTGCGACGTGCGCGACGTGCCGCCGGCAGACGGGGCTTTCGAATTCCGTCGCATCGAGCAGGGCCTGCCCGCGGGTGACGGTGAGCTCGACGCGGTGGTGTTCGCCGACGTGTTGGAGCACGTCGCCGATCCGTCGAGCACCGTGCGCGAGCTGTGGCGCGTCTTGCGACCGGGTGGGCTGCTGCTCGGCTTCGTGCCGTTGGAGGGCGAGCCGCTTTCGGCTTACGCCTTCTACCGCGCCCTGCTCGGCCAAGATTTGTACCGGCACACCAAAGAGCACGTGCAAAGCTTCACTCGCCGGGACGTGCAACGGCTGCTGTGCGACTTCGAGATCGCGGAAGAGCAGCACGCCTACCACGCGCTCGGGCAATGGCTCGACGCCAGCTTCTTCGCGCTGGCCCGGCTGCCTCGGGTGGAGCGCTTTTGGTGGACCGAAAACCGCTATTACCAGCCGGAGCGACGTGAGCTCTCGACGTTGCCACGCGCGTTGAACGCGCTGCTCACGCTCGGCAACCGCTTGGCCTACGCGGAGTCGCGCTGGCTCGCGCGAGTGCCCTGGTTTTCGGCCGGCTTGTTGTTTGCCGCGCGGCGCCCGTGATACGTCAAGCCGGATGCCGCAAGGTCTGGAGGCGCGCACGGTCGTGGTCACCGGTGGGGCTGGCTTCATCGGCAGCCACCTGGTCGACGCGCTCGTTCAGCGTGGCGCCAGCGTGCGGGTCATCGACGACTTTTCCACCGGCTTTCGCCAGTTCCTGAACCCTGCCGTGGATTTGTGCGAATCGAGCTTGCTCGACCTCGCCAAAATACGCCCGGTGTTCGCGGGGGCCGAGCTGGTGTTCCATTTGGCGGCCAACGCCGACGTGCGGCACGGCCTGTTGCATCCCCGGCGCGATCTCGAGCAGAACCTGTTGGCCACGCACCAGGTGCTCGAGGCCATGCGCGAGCAGGGCGTGCGGCGCATCGCGTTTTCGTCCACGGGCGCGGTGTACGGCGACGCGGCGGTGCTGCCGACGCCCGAGGACGCGCCTTTTCCGATCCAAACCTCGCTTTACGGCGCTTCCAAGGTTGCGGCGGAGGGGCTGCTCAGCGCGTACGCCCACGGCTACGGCTTTCGCTCCAGCATCTTTCGCTTCGTGTCGATGCTGGGCCCGCGCTACACCCACGGTCACGTGTTCGACTTCTGGCGCAAGTTGAAACGCGACCCGACGCGCCTCGAGGTGCTGGGTGACGGCCAGCAAAAAAAATCGTACTTGCACGTTCAAGACTGCGTGCGCGCGCTGCTCTTGGGTGTCGAACGCCAGCGGGAGCCGGTCTCGGTGCTCAACATTGGCCACCAAGACTGGCTCAGCGTCACCGAGAGCATCGCGATCATTTGCCGGCAGCTGGGCGTGTCACCAGCGCTCACCTTCAGCGGGGGAGAGCGCGGCTGGGTCGGGGATTCGCCCAAGATTTTGCTGGATACCACGCGTCTGCGCGCTCTCGGCTGGACGCCGACGGTCGAGCTGCCGGAGGCCATCGTCGAGACGCTTCAGTTCCTCGAAGCAAATCCCTATTGTGCCGAGCGAGATTGACGATGCGCCCGCCATGACTCACGCGGCTCGATTTTTGGCAGAGGTCGGCGAAATTGCCGGCGCGCTCGACGCCGCCGCGGTCGAAGCGCTCGTGCGCGAGCTGTGCGAGGCGCGCGCGCGCGGCGGGCGGGTATTCGTGCTCGGCGTGGGCGGCAGCGCCGCCAATGCCTCGCACCTGGTCAACGACTTGCGCAAGCTGTGCGGAATCGAAGCCTACGCTCCCACCGACAACGTGGCCGAGCTCACCGCGCGCATCAACGACGACGGCTGGGCCTCGAGCTTCGTCGGTTGGCTCGAGGTCAGTCGGCTCGGGCCGCTCGATTTGGTGCTGGTGCTGTCCGTCGGAGGTGGCGATCTCGAGCGCAACATCAGCCCCAACTTGGTGGGAGCGCTGGAGCTCGCCGGTTCGCGCGGCGCGCGCAGCGCTGGCATCGTGGGCAGAGACGGCGGAGCGACGCGCCAGCTGGCCCACGTGTGCGTGGTGGTGCCGTCGGCCGCGCCGGAGCGCGTGACCGCCCACACCGAGGCCTTTCAAGCCGTGATCATGCATCTTTTGGTCACGCATCCCGATCTACAAACCTCTTCGACCAAGTGGGAGTCGCAACTCCCCAAGGAGCCACGATGACGTTGCCGCGCTATTTGGTGGTGGGCGGGGCCGGCTTCATCGGCAGCCACTTGGTGTCGCGCTTGGTGGAGCGGGCCGAGGTCACGGTGGTCGACGACTTTTCGAGCGGGCGCCGCGAGTACTTGGCGCCGGCGGTGGCCACCGGTCGTTGTGATTTGCGCGAAGGCTCGGTCTTCGACGCCGAGCTCATGCTCAGCGTGATGCGCGGCAAAATTGCGGTGTTTCACCTATCCGCCAACCCGGAAGCGCGCCGCGGGCTCGACAACCCGGTGCTGGATCTAGAGCAAGGTACCTTGGCCACGCACGCGGTGCTCGACGCGATGCGCCGCGCCGACGTCAAGGGCCTGGTGCTGGCGTCTTCCGGTACCGTCTACGGCATGGCTCGCGACGCCTGCCGCGAGGCCGATTTGGGCGCCTTGCCCATCTCCTTGTATGGCGCCAGCAAGCTGGCCAGCGAAGCGTTGGTCAGCGCCCACGTGGAGTGCTTCGGCTTGACCGCGTGGATCTTCCGCCTCGGCAACGTGATTGGCCCGCGCGCTACTCACGGCGCCGCGTTCGACTTCTTGAACCGTCTGGCGCGCGATCCGCAGCAGCTCATGGTGCTGGGCGACGGTAACCAAAGTAAGCCGTACGTTTACGTGACCGACGCCGTGGAAGCCATGTTGTTTGGCTTCGAGCACGCCGCCGATCCGTTGAACGTCTACAACGTGGCCCCGGCCGACGCGACCACCGTGCGTGCCCTGGCCCAAGAGTGCGTCGCCCATTCTCGCAACCCGGCCGCCAGCATCGTCTACAGCGGCGGTCAGCGTGGCTGGCGCGGTGATGTCCCGCACTCGCGCTTGGACGCGTCGGCGTTGGCGGCGCTCGGCTATGTCTTGCCTCGCAGCAGTGACCAAGCCATGCAACTCGGCGTGAGCGAGCTTTCCCGGGAGATCTTCAACTGATGCAAATCGTCGTGTTGGCGGGTGGCTTGGCCACGCGCATGCGCCCCGAAACCGAGCAAATTCCCAAGTCGCTGCTGCACGTGCACGGGCGCCCCTTCGTCGACTGGCAGCTGGAAAGGTTCGCGGCTTCCGGTGCGCGCAGCGTGATTCTATGCGTCGGCTACCTGGGCGAGCAAATCGAGTCCCATGTGAAGCGCGCGCTCGATCGCGGTTTGGTCGTCGGTTATTCGTACGACGGGGCGGAGCTGGTCGGCACCGGCGGCGCGCTGCGGCGCGCCTACGCGCGGCTGGAAGAAGAATTCGTGCTCACCTACGGCGACAGCTACCTGCCGTTCGACTACGCCGCCCCGCTGCACGACTTGCGTGCACACCCGGAGGCCGTGGCTACGATGAGCGTGTACCGGAACCATGGCCAGCTGGGGCCAAGCAACGTGGCGCTCGACGGCGATTGGGTCGCCAAATACGAAAAGGGCTCGGCCAGTCCCGAGCTCGACTGCATCGACTATGGCGCTATCGCCCTCCGCCGCTCGGCCCTGGCCGAGATCGAAGAGGGTGCGGTTTGGGACATCGAGGCGCTGTTCCGCAAGCTCGCGCGCAAACGCCAGCTGCGCGCGTTTTTGGCTCCCGAGCGCTTCTACGAGATCGGCTCGCCCGAAGGCCGGCGTGACTTCGAGCGCCACTTGGCGAGCGAGCCGGTCGACGCGCAGGTTCCGCCGTGATCGTTTCGCGCGCGCCATTTCGCTTCTCGCTCGGCGGCGGCGGCAGTGATTTGCCCGCGTACTACCGGCAACACGGCGGTTTCGTGGTCAGCGCCGCCATCGATTCGTACATGTACGTGACGGCCAATCCACGCTTTTACCCCAGTATTCGCCTGGCCTACTCCGAGACCGAAATCGTCGACGACGTGGCCGACATCCGCCACCCCATTTTTCGCGAGGCGCTGAAGATGGCCGGCATCGGCTCGAGCATCGAGCTGACGAGCGTGGCCGACTTGCCCTCGAACAGCGGGCTTGGGTCATCGTCCAGCTTCACCGTCGCGCTGCTCAACGCCCTCTACACCTACAAGCGCGAGTTCGTCTCCAGTGAGCGCTTGGCGCGCGAGGCGTGCGAGCTCGAAATGGAGCGATTGGGTGAGCCGGTCGGCAAGCAGGACCAATACATCGCGGCTTTCGGCAACGTGACCGCGCTCAGCATCTCTCCCGACGGCCACGTCACCGTCGAGCCGGTGCCGGTGCGGGGGGAAGTTTTGGACGAGCTGCAGAGCAACCTGCTCGTCATGTATTCGGGCGTGGAGCGCCCCGCCAAGTTGGTGCTCACCGAGCAGAGCCAGCGCGTGGCCGACGCCGACCCGGCGACGCTGGCCGGCATGCACCGCATCAAGGCGTTGGGTCGCGACGTCTACGAGCTGCTCGTGCGCGGTGATGTCGACCAATACGGTGAGCTTTTGCACGAGCATTGGCAGCACAAACGCCGCCTTGCCAGCAAAATGACCGACGCCGCGCTCGACGAGCATTACGAGGCCGCGCGAGCCGCCGGCGCCCTCGGCGGCAAGCTGATCGGCGCCGGGGGCGGCGGCTTCTTCATGTTCTACGTGCGCCCCGGCCAGCGTCGTCGCGCCTTGGAAGCGCTATCGGCGCGCGGCCTTCGTCCCTTGCGTTTCCGCTTCGACCTCGACGGCGCGCGCATTCTCTTGAACTTGCATCGCGCTCGCTAGCCACGGCCGGACCATGCGCTCGCCGCTTTTGCCAACTCTGCTGCTGGGGCTCGTGCCGCTGCTGGGGCTCGGGGAGCTGGGCCTGCACCAATACTTTGCCACCCGCGCGCCAGACTTCCAGGACTACGCCGCGCTCGCCCCGGAGCTCTCGAAGCTGAAGCCGAACGGCGCTCCGGTAGTGGTCGCGCCGGCTTGGGCCGAGCCACTCGTGCGCCAGGCGGCGCCGGCGGCCTTTCCCGCCGTCGAGCTGATGCGCGCCGACGACCGCGCGTTCGCCAGCTTCGTGGAAGTCTCGCTGCTCGGCGCTCATGCGCCGGAGCTGTCCGGATTCGCGATCGAGCGCAGCCAGCGCGTCGGCAAATTCGAAGTCTCGCTGCGCAAAAACCCCCATCCTGAATCGACCCGCTTCGACTTCGTGGCCGCGGTGGATCGGGGCGAAGTCGAAGTGTTCAATGATTTCGAGGGACAACGTCGCCCCTGCCCGGCTCGCCAGCGCCCTCGAACGGAGACCGGCGGTCTGCACGGGCATGTTGCCTACCCTCGTCTTCGCCACGAGTGCAGCGGCGGTCGGTTGGTGGCCGTCTCGGTGATCGAAGATCAGAGCTACCGGCCCCATCGCTGCGTGCTCACGCAGTTGCCCGACAACGGCAGCGTCGTGCTGCGCTTCAACGCGGTGCCGGCCAGCGCTCGCTTCGTCGGCTTCGTCGGTTTTTCCTATTTCTTGGAGCGCGACGTCGAAAGTGACGAGGTGGCGTTGAGCGTGAGCGAAGCCGGCCAGGCCCTAGGCGAGCAGCGCGCGGCGGGCGCGCGCGGTTGGGCGCGCTTCGAGCTTCCGCGAAGCGGCGAGCCGGGCGCGGTCGAGGTCAGCGTGCGTCGGCTGGCACGCCCGAGTGGAGACTTTTGCTTTGCCTTGGAGGCGCGATGAAGCGCGTCACCGCCTGGCTTGCCAGACATCCCGACGCCTGGCTCTCGGTGGCGCTGTTCGTCGGCTACCTGTCGCTGCTTCTTGCGACGAGCGGCTCGCTTGGCTTCATGCGTGACGAAGGCTTCTACTTCAGCGCTGCCCGCAGCTACGGCGCTTGGTTCGAGCTCTTGTGGAACCGCCCGGGGGAGGCGCTTTCGCCCGCCGTCGTCGATCGCTATTGGGCCGTGAACCACGAGCACCCGTCGTTGATTAAATCGCTGTTTGCCCTGTCCAATCACTGGTTTTCCGGCGTTTTTCCGGACACCAGCAGCAGCTTTCGCTTTCCGGCCATGGTGCTCTCCAGCTTGGCGGTGGCGTTGACGTTTGCTTGGGGGCGTCGCGTGCTCGGGCGCGCGGGCGGGTTGGTGGCGGCTCTGTCGTTCGCGTTCATGCCGCACGTCTTCTTCCACGCGCACCTGGCGTGCTTCGATCTGCCCGTCGCCGCGCTGTGGCTTGCCACCAGCTACGTGTACGTGCGGTCGCTCGAATCCAAGCACCGCGGCTGGCTCCTCGCTGCCGGCGTTGCCTACGGTCTACTGCTCGACACCAAGCACAACTCTTGGATCTTTCCGTTTGCCCTGCTGCTGCACTTCGCTCTCACGGAAGGCTTGCCGCTGCTGCAGGACGTGGCTCGAGGTGCCGCGTGGTGGCGACGCCTGCCGTTGGCGTGGCTCAGCATGGCTATGCTCGGTCCGGTCGTGTTCTTCGCGCTCTGGCCCTGGCTTTGGCGCGACACTGCGCTCCGTCTGCGCGAGTACGTCGCGTTCCACACCGGACACGAGTACTACAACATGGAGTTCTTGGGCCGCACCTACTGGAAGCCGCCCATGCCGCGCGGCTACGCCTGGTTGATGACGCTGGGCACGGTGCCGCTGGTAACCCTCGTGCTCGCGCTGGTCGGTGGCGTGGCGGCGGCGCGCAAATCGGCCGAAAATCGCAGGGTTTATGCGTTTTGGGCGGTCTCGATAGCCATGAGCTACGCGCCTTGGCTGTCGAGCGGCACGCCGATCTTTGGCGGTACCAAACATTGGATGACCGCGTATCCGTTCTTGGCGTTGTTCGCGGGGCTTGGCTTCACCCGCGTCGTAGCCGCCGTACGAACCTTCAAGCCGCGCTTGCCGAGCGCAGCGGTTGGCGCCGCGTGCGCCGCTTGCGTGTTGCTGGGACCGCTCGTGATGACGCTGCACGCTCATCCCTTCGGGTTGAGCGCGTACACACCGCTGGTCGGCGGCGCGCCCGGCGCGGCCAGTCTCGGGCTGAACCGCGCGTTTTGGGGCTACACGACGCAAAGCTTGGCCCCCCTGATCAATCAACGCGCCCCCAGGCGCGGCGTGGTCTACGTGCACGACACGGCGCTACAAAGCTTCGCCATGTTCCAAGAAGACGGCCGCCTGCGTCGCGATCTGCGCGGCTCGCTCGACATTGGCGCATCCGACGTCGCGCTCTTTCACTTCGAGCCGCACATGAGCCGCGTCGAACAGCAAATCTGGGTCGACTACGGCTTCTTCGCGCCCGACGCCATCGCCGCCTTCGACGGCGTCCCCATCGCCTGGGCCTACGTCCGCAAACGGTAGAGCAAGGTGCAGCTAAGAATTCATCACCTCCTGGGTTGCCGCGCCGCAGAGCCCTTGCAGAAACTCCCGTAGCGTCGCCAGGCCAAGCCTAGCGACCGCTTCGGGCTGCTACCCAGCCGACGGGTCTTATCGAGTGCCTCCGAGATTTTCACAGGAAGATCAGAAGGCAGGAAGGCGAGAGACGAGAACGCATTTTTGTTTTTGGAGGACCAAGACCAAAAATATTTCCCTCGAGAGAAAGCCAGAGGGGTTGAACCCAAGATGACGCTTCGGGTTCGCTGGCGGCAGCGCGAACCCAAAAATGCTCGCCGCTGTCTCGTCCTCCCGTCCTCCCGTCCTCCCTGTGAAAAATCTCGATCGTTCGAGGTGGCAAGCCGCGCGAGCGCTTCGGGCTGCCGCCATGCCGGCGGGTCTTTTCGAGAGCCTCCGGGATTTCACAGGGAGGACGGGAGGACGGGAGGTGAGAGCGCATTTTTGTTTTTGGAGGACCAAAACCAAAAATATTTCCCTCGAGAGAAAGCCAGAGGGGTTGAACCCAAGATGACGCTTCGGGTTCGCTGGCGGCAGCGCGAGCCCAAAAATGCTCGCCGCTGTCTCGTCCTCCCGTCCTCCCGTCCTCCCGTCCTCCCTGTGAAAAAATCTCGCTCGTACGAGGTGGCCTTGTGCCGGTACGGAAGCTTCTGCGATTCAGGCTGCGGATTGGCAGCCCCCCCGACGTGTTGAATCCCTAGCCGCCCAAGTACGACATCTCGAGCTTGCGCCGGGGCATCACGAGTTGTTCGCGCTGCTCGGAGTAGCGGTCGGCGCGGCTCTCCCACAGGCCACGCACGAGCGCGAGCAGCTCGGCGTCGCTGGCGCCGGCGCGCAGCGGTCCTCGCAAATCGGTGCCGGTGGTGGCGAACAGGCAGGTGTACAGCTTGCCGTCGGCGGACAGACGCAGACGCGAGCACGCGCCGCAGAACGGCTGCGTCACACTGGCGATCACGCCAATCTCCCCGCCTCCGTCGCGGTAGCGGTAGCGCGAGGCGACGTCGGTGTGCTGCGCGCGCTCGACGGCTTCGAGCGGTAGCTCGCGATCGATGCGCTCGATGATCTCGGCCGCGCTCACCACCTGCTCGGAGCGCCAGCCGTTGGTCGCGCCCACGTCCATGTACTCGATGAAGCGCAGCACGTGCCCGCTGCCGTGGAAGCGCCGCGCCAGTTTGGGGATCTGGCTCTCGTTCAACCCCCGACGCACCACGCAATTGATCTTCAGCTGGCGAAACCCGGCGGCGACGGCGCTGTCGATGCCGGCCAATACGTCCTCAACGCCGTAGTCGGCGTCGGTGACGGCGGCGAACACGTCTGCGTCCAAGGCGTCGAGGCTCACCGTCAAGCGGGTCAACCCGGCCCTGGCCAACGGCTCGGCGAATTGAGGCAAGAGCACGCCGTTGGTGGTGAGCGCGACCGGCGCGCGGGCCGTGCCCGGAGAGCCTGAACCGTTGGACAGCATCGCAACTAGTTGTGACACGTCTCTCCTCAGCAGTGGCTCCCCGCCGGTCAGGCGCACCTTGCGCAGCGTGCCCCTTAGCAAGCCGACAACCCGGGCCACCTCTTCGAACGTCAACAGCTCGGCGCGCGGCAGGAAGGCGTGGTCCTTAGCGAAGCGCTCGCGCGGCATGCAGTAGCGGCAGCGGAAGTTGCAGCGATCGGTGACGCTCACTCGTAGATCTCCTAGCGGCCGGCCGAGGGTATCGAGCAAAGCGGGCGGGTTCATGGCGGAAGCACCAACCGCCGAAGTAGCACGTAACTCGAGGCTTCGCCGGGTGTGGCCGGATGGTTTCCAGACCGTTCCGGTTTGGATCCGAGTTTCGCGTTCGTTTCAGGACTTTTCTGCACGGTTTCGGGTCGCGATCTAGAGCCGTTCTTGGGGCATTTTTCGTCAATCCCCAGGGTTGATCGTCGTTGACCGAAAAGTTCGCGGAGGTCATTACTCAAAGAGTCGACTTCGAGCTCGTAGCCAGTCCGGCTCTCGACCGAAGTCGACATGAACCGAGTCTCCGATGACTCGCTAAGGTTAGCGATGAGTGGTGATCGACTGCTCGCCGAACGGCGTATTCTTTTGTTTGGTCCGTCGGACCTGGACAGTGTCGCGCGCATCCTGCGCGACCTGGGGGCCGACGTTCAGCGCTTCGAGCTAGCCGCCTCGGGCTCGACCCGCTCGCTCGAGTCGTGGATCTCCGAGCTGATGGAGGGCGCGTTCGACGACATCCTGTTCTTGACCGGGCAGGGGGTGCGGGTCCTGGTGGAGTTCGCGCTGCAGCGCGGGCGAGAGGACGACATTCAGCGCGCGCTGTCGCGTGCACGCATCGCCGCTTCGGGGCCGAAGACGCGCGCCGCGCTGGCCGAGATTGGGCTGCGCCCGGCCATCGTCGGCGACGAGCCCAACGGCCCGTCGCTGTTGGAGGCACTGTCGGCCGCTTCGTTTTCGGGCCGGACGCTGGGCGTCGCGGCGTTGTCTTGCGACCCGCGCCTGGTCGCGGCGGTGACGGCGCGCGGCGCCAACGTGCGCGTGCTCGGTGGTGACGACGCCCCGGACAGCCGGCCCCGCGCGTTGCTGGGCCGCATCTTGGGCCGCGACTTCGATAGCGTCGCCTTCGGCTCGTCGCGCGAAATCGACAGCTTGTTCGACTCCGCCGCGCCCTCCCAGCGCGCGGAGCTAGCGCACGCGCTGCGGCGCAGCAATCCGGTGGCGCTCGGCCAAGCCGTGGCGCGCGCTTTGAACGAACGCGGCGTGCCGCCGTCGACCATCGTCGACCGCGCCAGCCTGGTGCGCACGCGCGGTATCGATTTTCAGGGTGTGTTCGGCGCTGGGTCCGCCAAAGCAGGAGAAGGTATGTCGAGTCCCAAGACTGAGAAGGGCCGTCGCAAGAGTCTCGTCGTCATCGGCAACGGCATGGTCAGCTACAAGCTGTGCGAGCTGCTCAGCGAGTACGACCAAGACGACAGCTTCGACATCAGCGTGTTCTGCGAAGAGCCGCGCCCGGCCTACGATCGCGTCAAGCTGACCAGCTTCTTCGAGAAGGAGAGCGCGGACGAGCTGCTGTTGGCAGGCGCGGATTGGTACAAAGAACGCAAGATTCGTCTGCTGCTCGGCGAGCGCGCGGTGCGGCTCGATCGCGGCCGGCGCGCGGTGTTGTCGTCGAGCGGCGAATGGGTGCGCTTCGACAACGTCGTCTTGGCCACCGGCTCGGCGCCGTTCGTGCCGCCCATCCCGGGTGTGCAAAAGCAGGGCGTGTTCGTGTACCGCACGATCGAAGACCTGGTTGCCATCCGCGAATACGCCAAGACGGCCAAGGTCGGCGCGGTGCTGGGCGGCGGCTTGTTGGGCTTGGAGGCGGCCAAGGCCGTGCACGACTTGGGCCTGACCACGCACGTGGTGGAGTTCGCGCCGCGCTTGATGCCGCGCCAGCTCGACGCCTCCGGCGGCCGCTTGCTGCAAAAGACGGTCGAAGCCTTGGGCGTGAAGGTGCACACCTCGCGCGCCGCCACCAGCATCTTGGGCGACGACCGCGCCACCGGCTTGGCCTTCAAAGACGGCGAGACGCTCGACTGTGACCTGATCGTGATCTCCGCCGGCATTCGTCCGCGCGACGAGCTCGCTCGCGAAGCGGGGCTGGCCCTCGGTGATCGCGGCGGCATCTTGGTCGACGACCACCTGCGCACCAGCGACCAAGACGTGTTCGCCATCGGCGAGTGCGCGCTGCACCAAGGCACGCTCTACGGCTTGGTCGCCCCCGGCTACCAAATGGCCGAAGCTTGCGCCCGTACCCTGACCGGCACCGAAGCCAAGTTCGCCGCCACCGACCAATCGGCGAAGCTGAAGCTGCTGGGCACGGACGTGGCCAGCTTTGGCGACCCCTTCGCCGAGGCCAACGGCGAACGCACCATCTCGTACGAAGATCTGGTCAAGGGCGTGTACAAAAAGCTCGTCATCAGCGCGGATCGCACGCGCTTGGTCGGCGGCATCCTGGTGGGCGACGCCAGCGAATACGCCACGCTGACGCAGCTCTTGCGCAGCAACGAAGCGCTGCCGGCCGCCCCCGAAGAGCTGTTGTTCGGCGCTCGCGAAGGCAAGGGCAAGGTCTCGCTCTCGGACACGGCCCAGGTCTGCTCCTGCAACAACGTCAGCAAGGGTCAGGTCTGCAAGGCGGTGCGCGCCGGCATCTGCAACATCTCGGACCTGAAGAAATCGACCAAGGCCGGCACCGGCTGCGGCGGCTGCATGCCGCTCGTCACCGACATCATGAACGCGGAGCTGGCGGCGGCGGGCAAGGCCGTCAAAAAAGAGCTGTGCGAGCACTTCGCATTCAGCCGCCAAGAGCTGTACCAAATCGTGCGCGTCAAAAAGCAGCGCACCTTCAAGGAGCTGGTCGAGTCGCACGGTCAGGGCCACGGCTGCGAGATCTGCAAACCGGCGGTGGCCTCGATTTTGGCCAGCGTGCACAACGACATGATCTTGCAGCACGACACGCTGCAAGACTCGAACGACCGCTACCTGGCGAACCTGCAGCGGAGCGGCCTGTACTCGGTGGTGCCGCGCATTCCGGCCGGCGAAATCACGCCCGAAAAATTGATCGTCATCGGGCAAATTGCCAAAAAATACAATCTTTACACCAAGATCACCGGTGGCCAGCGCATCGACATGTTCGGCGCGCGCGTCGAGCAGCTGCCGGAAATCTGGGACGAGCTGGTGCAAGCCGGCTTCGAGAGCGGGCACGCCTACGGCAAGGCCCTGCGCACGGTGAAGAGCTGTGTCGGCAGCAGCTGGTGCCGCTTCGGCGTGCAAGACTCGGTCAGCTTCGCGATTCGCGTGGAAGAGCGGTACAAGGGCATCCGCGCGCCGCACAAGCTGAAGAGCGCGGTCAGTGGCTGCACCCGTGAGTGCGCCGAGGCCCAGAGCAAAGACTTCGGTCTCATCGCCACCGAGAAGGGGTGGAACCTGTACGTGTGCGGCAACGGCGGTATCAAGCCGCGCCACGCCGACCTGTTCGCCTCCGATCTCACGGAAGAAGAAGCGATCAAGCTCGTCGACCGCTTCCTGATGTTCTACATCCGCACCGCCGATCGGCTGACGCGCACGTCGACCTGGCTGGACAAGATGGACGGCGGCATCCAGCAGCTGCGCGAGGTCATCATCGACGACAAGCTCGGCATCTGTGAAGAGCTCGAGCGCGAGATGCAGTACCTGGTCGACACCTACAAGTGCGAGTGGGCCGAGACCATCAAAGACCC